>Ga0155773_107_pt5 | contig 8601 bp, 7 predicted proteins | sample RifCSPlowO2_01_FD_107427 | JGI IMG/M metagenome (GOLD analysis project Ga0155773, IMG submission 107427) | Candidatus Staskawiczbacteria bacterium RIFCSPLOWO2_01_FULL_43_17b | reverse complement strand
GGCGCGGGCGGGGTCTAGTTTTAAAAGCATCTGGTAAAGCTCTTTGATGGTTTTTCTTTCCAGTTTTTTCCTTAACTTCCAATTTGGTTTAACTTCCGGAATAACAATGCCGTCAACGATTGATTGGATGTAAAAACCGGTTCCGCCAACTAAAAAGGGTAGCCGTCCGCGTTTTTGAATTTGTAATATAGTCCGTCTGGCTAATTTTTGGTACTGGGCGACCGTGAATTTGCGCGTGGGGTTGGCCACATCAAGTAAATGATGAGGAATGCCTGCCATTTCGCGCTTCGTAATTTTCCCGGAACCAATATCCAGCCCCCTGTACACCTGCCGGGAATCGGCAGAAATAATTTCTCCATTAAAAAGCCGCGCCAGCTTTATGGCTAGCGCAGATTTTCCCGAGGCAGTTGGCCCCAAAATTACGACTAATTTATCCATACTATCTCATCTCTTCTTTTTTGTCTTTGATAAAATACCGCCACTTTTCCAAAAATTCAATGAACACGGAAAAGGGCATGTCTATTAACACATTAAAAAAGGTGGTGATAGCGTTGTATTTTTTCCATTTGTGGCTCATCCAGCGGCCGGCGCCGGTGATGGGTAAGAGTAGCACGTCAGAAATAAACATGAAAAGCCCACCGCCTCCACTTTCAATGGTCAGTTCTTCAGAGCGCGAACGCACCGCCGTGCCAGCGAACAAAATCAAGGCGATGAAAATGATGTTGATAATAATGGAGCTGACCGGGAAGTGAAGATAGTTAAACACCCAGTAAATGCCCCCGAAAGAAACCACCGCTCCCATCAGGTAAATAAAAGAAAGCATCAGCCTGGTTGAGACACCGCGTTTCTTGGGGAGTTTTATCTCATAGATATCGGGCACGTCTTTTTTATGGACGATTTTGAAGGTTTCCATAATGGCCAAAGTCATATTTTTCGTGGAAGGCGGTTTGATGGTGGCAATGAGCACGGCCATGAGAGCGGTAGGAATGGCAACGTCGGCCGCTAGGGAAAGGGGGTTAATATCTCCGTCGCTGAACAATTTTGCCAATATGAATTCAAGCAATATCAGTGAAACGATTTTGGTAATGAAAATTGACGCGGTAGAATACACCGCCGCCCGCCTGATTTTAGCCTTTAAATCCAATAGCCTGGCTGCGTAAGCTTCGCGGATTGCCCCCTCTAAAAAGGCCGGGTTTTGCAGCTGATTCATTATTTTTTCCGTTTCATCTGCTTGCGCAGCCAGATTTTTTGCCAGCACATCACCCAGCAGCAAATAAGGCGTGTCATATTTTTCACAAATGGCGTAAAACTTTTTTGCCAGAGGGTGCTGCAAATCTTGTTCAAGGGTTTTGAGGATCTTATAAATATGCTGGGCAATGGCAGCCAATTGGGCCTCTGACGGATTATCCCAATACGGATATTTATATTTCATCAGGTTGTAATTGATAATGGGCGTGTCAAACTTAAACAGCGCTTGCTGGACGGCAATGTATATTTGCAAATTCGTATCTTCTTTCTTTAACAACCCGATCCGATAAACCGCCTCTTGTACCTGGATGCGTTCTTGCATGTGGGAGAACATGTAATCTATCAGTGCCATTTCTTTGAGCGAAGGGGCCAGGGTTTCTTCAATTTCACAGGCCGCGATTTCCAGCAGATCATGATAAAAATTTAAACCGGCCTTGCCTTTTTTGTTTTCCGGGTTGTTTTTTAAAATAAATACATATTTTTCAATGATGCGCTGGACATCAGACACCTTTGATTCTTCAATAGTGTCATTTAAAAACCAGCCTCCGCGCACTAGTTCCAGCACCAAGGGTTCGGCCACATTTTGGGTGGTAAAGTTATTTAATTCCAAATCCAAAAACCGCCGTTTCAGTTTCCTGATAATGGCGGCGCGGCGCATTAAATGCTCTTCCTTCCAGTCAATGATGGTGCGGATGTGTTCGTAAAAAGAGGCGAACTTTGAAGCCACCTCGTCAACGTGTATGGTGGGAGCACCTCCTGTGGGTTTAAGAGATTTTTGCCAAAGCGAGTATTTTTCAATAAGCTCTTTGGTGGACTGGGTTAGCTCATTCATTGTTTTTCTGAAATTTCAGTTTTCATTTTTTCCAAAAAGGCTTCAACCGGCATTTGGCCCAAGTCTCCCTGCCTGCCGGCAGGCAGGCCTTGCCCTCGCGCACGCACGGAAACGGCGCTTGCTGCGATTTCTTTATCGCCCATAATTAATAAATAGGGGATGTGCTGCATTTCGGCTTCGCGGATTTTTTTACCCAATGTATCGTTTTCTTCGTACATCTTAAATCTTAAATCATGCATCTTAAACTGCTCTGCAATTTTTTTAGCGTATTCAAAATGCTTATCTGAAATAGGAATAATAGCAATTTGCACCGGCGCCAGCCATAGCGGAAAATTCCCGGCCACGTGTTCAATATATACCGATAAAAATCGTTCTACGGAACCCATGAGGGCAAAATGTATCATCACCGGAGTTTGGGCTTTCCCGCCGGTATCAATATATTCTAAGCCGAATCGTGCGGGCTGCACAAAATCAAGTTGGGGAGTAGCCAGTTGCCATTCGCGGCCCAAAGAATCTTTAACCATAAAATCTATTTTGGGCCCGTAAAAAGCCGCTTCGCCTTCGGCAACAAAATAATCCAGGTTGTTTTTCTTAGCGATGTCCAGCAAAATGTCTTCAGCCTTTTTCCAAAGTGAAACTTCGCCTAAATACTTTTTAGGATCTTTAGGGTCTCTGAATGAAAGGCGCGCCCGAAGCGGCATGCCGAATGTTTCGTAAAATATTTTAGTAACGTCAATTAATTCTTGGTAAATTTGTTCAATTTGATCCGGCATGCAAAAGGTGTGGCTGTCATCTTGAGTAATTGAGCGTACGCGCGAAAGCCCCAATAGTTCGCCGGCTTTTTCATCGCGGTACACGGTGGTGGTTTCCATGTATTTTATCGGCAAATCTTTATAGCTGCGGGGTTTTGAGGCGTAAATCTGTTGGTGGTGCGGGCAGTTCATGGGTTTCATTACCAGTTCATCTTTAGTTTCTTGGCTTTTTACCAAAAATAGTTCACCGCCGAATTTATCCCAGTGGCCGGAAGTTTTATACAAATCATTCTTGGTAATATGCGGGCTCCACACTTTCTGCCAGCCTTTGGCCGCGCGCAGGCTTTGAGAATATTCGTTTAGCAATTCCCGCAGCCAAGTTCCTTTTTGGGTAAATAATGGCAAGCCCTTGCCGACTTGATCGGAAATAGTAAATAAATCCATTTTTTCTCCCAAAATCCTGTGGTCTCTTTTTTTGGCTTCTTCTAACTGCTTCAAATACGCCTCTAATTCTTTTTGAGTCGCAAAAGCCGTGCCGTAAATACGGGTTAACATTTTATTTTTTTCATCACCGCGCCAATACGCGCCGGCAACTGAAAGCAGTTTGAAATTCTGCAGTTCTTTTTGCGGGTTTTGTGAGTGGCCGCCTTTACATAAATCCAAAAAGTTTCCCGGGTCGTTTTCGGTAATGGCTTTACCTTCTTTGGCAAAGTCTTTGATAAGTTCAAGCTTATAGGGGTTATCTTTAAAATGTTTTTTGGCGGTTGCCACCGAAACTTCTTTTACTTCAAAAGCGTGCCATGTGGCAAGGATCTCCCGCATCTTTTTTTCAATGGCCGGGAAATCTTCTTGGGAAATGACCGTTTTGCCCATGTCAAAATCTTGGTAAAAACCATTTTCAATGGCCGGCCCGATGGCGTTTTTAGCTTTAGGCCACAATGTTTTTACTGCCGCGGCCAGCAAGTGGGCGAGTGAATGGCGTAGTTGCTCTGCATGTTCTTCCATGAATTGATGTAGCGAAGCGAAGAAATTCACCTCGAAAATCAGGCTAAGATATATAATATACCTTGTGGCCTGATTTTCGCTGGATACCTTGTTCGTTATTTTAATGACTATTTAATCATGCTACCATTTCCTTTTTCCACAGAAAAGACTTGACACGGTTTTTTGGTTATGATTAAATGGGTTTTGTGGGCAGAGAGGGTTCTTTGTCCAGTATGGAGTTTTTCACCCTTAGGAGTGCAGTCATGGAAAATCGCGGTCATCAGCGCAAGATTCATTTGGAGATGGCGAAATCTCCGGCGCAAAGGGCCCTCGAAATGAGGAAAGCGATCGAAGAAGTCAACTCAATAACTTGGGTTGAAAAAGGCACGAGAGATCGTACGATCAAGATGCTCCAGGATGGCTCCCATTCTGTCGAGCGGATCATGAAGACGTTTCGTGCTCTTGCCGAGCGGCACCAGCCTCAACCCGCGTGATTTTTCTGCGCCGTTTACGGCCCCACATAGAAAGGTGTGGGGCATTTTTTATGCTTCTTGTACAATCTCCTGTACGTCATCGGCTACAATTTTGATTTCACCGTTGCGGTCATCCACCCGGCCGGCAAAAAAGACAATTTTATTTTCTTGCAAGGCGACGGGATTTTTTTCCATCAAGTTGGGGAAGACCACCACCTCCGTTTTGGCCGTTAAATCTTCAAATTTGATAAACAGCATGGGCTTGCCGGTTTTGGTGATGATTTTTTTGGCTTGGGTTATCAGTCCGCCCAGCAGGACTTTTTTATTCACCCAGGTTTTGTCAATTTTGGCAATGGCAGTAGTGCGGGTTTCAAATAATTTTCTAAAACTGTTCAAGGGGTGGCTGGAAACATACAACCCCAGCAATTCCTTTTCCCAGGTTAATTTTTCCAGCATTTTGGCGGGAACGGCCGCGTCCATTTTTATTTCCGTGGTTTTCATGATGGCCGGGGCGCCGGCAAACAGGCCGATCTGCCCGGTAGATTTGTTTTTTTGGTTTTCGCGGGCGATTTCCAATAACTTTTCCAGGTTTTGCAGCATCTGGTTTCTCTCCGCAAATTCATCAAAGGCACCGGCTTTTATAAGCGCTTCCATACTTTTTTTATTCAAATCTTTGCTGGCCACCCGGTGGATGAAATCGCTGACGGAAGTGAACTTGCCGTTGGTTTTGACTTCCAGCGCCACGGTGTCAATAATATTTTCACCCACATTTTTAATGGCCAAAAGTCCGAAGCGGATTTTCTGCTGGCCGGGCACCACGGTAAAGTTTTTCAAGCTTTCATTAATGTTGGGGGGAAGCACTTCAATGTCCATTTTTTTACATTCTTCTATTAACAGGGCGATGCGTTCCACATCCGCCTTTTCCGAAGTTAACACCGAAGCCATAAATTCCACCGGGTAGTGGGCTTTTAAATAGGCGGTTTGATAAGCAATGGTGGCATATGAAACCGAATGGGATTTATTAAATCCGTAAGCGGCAAAGGGTAAAATCCATTGCCATAATTCTTCGGCTACTTTTTTTTGAAAACCGTTTTTGACGGCGCCATCAATAAATTTAGTTTCTTGCGCGTCAAGCAGGGCTTTGATTTTCTTGCCCACTGCTTTTCTTAATACATCGGCTTCTCCTAGCGTAAAACCGGCAATAACTTGGGCAAGCTTCATGAGTTGTTCTTGGTAAATCATGATGCCTTGGGTGCTTTTTAATAGGGGTTCAAGTTCGGGAATGATGTAGGTTATTTGCTGCCGGCCGTGTTTTCGCTCAATGTAGTCTGGGATAAATTGCATGGGGCCGGGCCGGTACAGCGCCACCATGGCTGCAATGTCTTCAAATTCGGTAGGTTTTAACTCTTTTAAGTAGCGCTTCATTCCGTCTGATTCCAATTGAAACACTGATGTAGTTATGGCATCTTGCAAAAGCTTGAAGGTTTTTTGGTCGTCATGGGGTATTTTTTCAATATTTATGGATTCGCCGCGGATGACGAAAATTCGCGCCAAAGTATCTTCAATAATGGTCAGGTTTTTTAACCCCAAAAAATCCATTTTCAAAAGCCCTAAGTCTTCAATGGCGTGCATTTCATACTGGGTGATAATGGAGTCGTCTTCTTTCCCCGGGGGATGTTGCAAAGGAACCGACTGGTCTAGGGCGTCTGCGGAAATTACCACCCCGCAGGCATGGGTGGAAGCATGGCGGGCCACCCCTTCCAATTTTAATCCCAGGTCAATTAATTTTGTGGCTTGCGGGTCATTTTTATACAATTCTTTAAATTCCGCCACTTTTTCCAGGGTTTCAGTCAAATCCATTCCCAGGGGAATCATTTTTGCCATCGTATCGCAGTAGCTGTACGGGTATTGCAAAGCCCGGCCCACATCGCGCACTACGGCGCGGGCGGCCATGGTTCCAAAGGTGATAATCTGGGCCACGTGGTCATGGCCGTATTTTTCACCCACATACTTAATCACCTCATCACGCCGCCGGTCGGTAAAGTCCATGTCAATATCGGGCATGCTGATGCGCTCCGGATTTAAAAATCGTTCAAACAGCAGGTCATATTTTATCGGGTCAACGCTGGTGATGTCGGTAAGGTAACAGACCAGGGAACCTGCCGCCGATCCCCGGGCGTTCCTGCTGATTCTTTTTTCCAGGGCCCATTTGGTAAAGTCATGCACAATTAAAATATAGCCGGCAAATCCGGTTTTGTTGATAATGGAAAGCTCGTAGTCCATTCTTTCCCTGATCTCGGGCGTGATATGGGGGTACTTTCTTGCCAGCCCTTCTTCGCAAAGTTGGGTTAAATAACTTTCGGCGGTTTTTCCTGGAGGTACCTGGAAAGAGGGGAGCCGCGTTTTTCCCAGTTCAAATTCAAAGTCGCACATGTCGGCGATTTTCTGGGAGTTTTCCAAAGCCTGGGGCGTGTCTTTGAAAATCTCTGCCATTTTGGCGGGTGAGAGCATGGAAAAATCATCGCCTTGCAACGTGAGGCGTTCGGGGTCATTGGGGTCGGAACCGGTGTTGATCAACATTAAAACATCCTGGGCTTCGGCGTCTTCGGCGCGCAAATAGTGAATATCATTGGTGGCCACCAGCGGCAAGCCGGTTTTTTGGGCCAGTTCAATAATTTTTTTATTCAACACCTGTTGTTCGGGGATATTTTGGTGGTATTGCAATTCTAAATAAAAAGAATCCGATCCGAAAATTTTTGAATAATGGCGCGCCAAGGTTTCGGCTTCATCCAGCTTACCGGCCAATAACAATTTGGGGATTTTTCCGTTTAAGCAGGCGCTGGTGCCGATCAAACCTTCGGCGTGTTTTTCCAAAAGCTCTTCATCAATGCGCGGCTTGTAATAATAGCCTTCCAGGTGGGCGGTGGTAACCAGTTTGACCAGGTTTTCATAGCCCTTCTGGTTTTTGCAAAGCAAAATCATGTGCCAGCTTTTGGCGTCAATGTTGGGGCGCTTGTCTTTATGGCCTTCAAAGGCCATGTAGACTTCACAGCCAATGATGGGCTTGATGCCGCGGGCGCGGGCTTCTTTGAAAAATTCCACCGCGCCATACATGACGCCGTGGTCCGTTAAGCCAACCGCACCCATGCCAAGTTCTTTGACATAATCAACCAGTTGGGGAATTTTTGGCAGGCCATCCAGCAGGGAATAATGGGAATGGGTGTGCAAGTGAACAAATTTTGGCATAATTTTTGCGTTTTGATAACCTATTTTACTTTTTATTAAAAACTTTCACAAGTTGACTTAATTAAGTATTAGTGATATGATTAAGGTGCGTCAAAATAGGTGTCAATCTTTTGTATGTAAAGAGAGGGTGCTATGAAAAATGAAACGATCAGGGGCATTTTAGACAGTGCGCTGGGAGCCGAGGAAAAGGTGGCGCAGCTTCGTGGGCTTCTGGTGGCCGAAGAGGCGGCTGAAAAGCCAAAGGAAATGACTCACGAAGAAATGATCAAAGAGACGCTGGAGCGTCGTTAGCCGTCGTAGTTGAAGGGCGAAAGCCAAACCTTGAAGCGACACACTGCTTCGAGGTTTTTTAATGCGCCAAAATCTGCTACCATATGGTAATGAAACCGAATTTCAACGAAGAAAAAAAGTTATGGAAGCAGGGGATTGAGTGTGTGGTTGGGTTGGACGAAGCCGGGCGCGGACCGCTGGCCGGCCCGGTGGTGGCAGGTGCGGTTGTGGTTAATTCAAAATTCAAAAATCAAAATGCAAAATTACAATTTAAAATTCAAAATTTAAAAATTGACGATTCAAAGAAATTGACGGAAAAACAGCGAGAGGAATGTTATGAATCGTTAACCAATCATAAGGATATTACATTTGGCGTTGGCGTTGTTTCGGAAAAGGTGATAGACAAAATAAATATTTTAGAGGCGACGAAATTGGCGATGGCGCGGGCATTAAAAAATTTGAGTGCAGCCTCGCCCATAGGCCTACGGCCGAGGGATTTTTTGCTGCTAGACGGCAACTTTAAAGTAAAATCAAAAATTCCGCAAAAAAGCATTATCAAGGGCGATGCCAAAGTGTTTTCCATTGCCGCCGCCAGTATTATTGCCAAGGTGACGCGCGACCGCCTGATGCAAAAAATGCACACAAAATACCCCCATTACGGTTTTAATAAGCACAAAGGTTATGGGACGGCCTTGCATATTAAGAATTTAGAGCAGTTTGGGGCGTGTAAAATACATAGGAAAACCTTTAGAGGTACAAAACAGAATTAGGGCGTTTTTAGAACCCAAAAAATGAG
>Ga0155773_103_pt1 | contig 10586 bp, 11 predicted proteins | sample RifCSPlowO2_01_FD_107427 | JGI IMG/M metagenome (GOLD analysis project Ga0155773, IMG submission 107427) | Candidatus Staskawiczbacteria bacterium RIFCSPLOWO2_01_FULL_43_17b | reverse complement strand
CTTGTATGGCCCGCGGGGATCGTTGTCTGGGTTCGTGTATTCATTCTTGAACTTCGGCAATTCCAATGTTTTAGAAAATCTTACCCGATCTTTTTGCGAATAGCAGACAATAATGTACTCGTGCTCTACTCTGAAACGGTATGTAATTTTCATTCGTCCAGCACCAGCATCTCCCTCGCCCACTTTTTTCCATACCATCAGCTCGGTATTTTTCTCTCCAAAAATTTCATCACACAACATTTTTAGTTGTGCCTGCTCATTATCGTCAATGCTTATAAACATCACGCCGTCTTTATTTAAAAGATTTTTTGCAAGTTTAAGCCGCGTTTCCATAAATGAAAGCCACTTTGAGTGTCGCCACGGGTCATCTTTATCAACGAATTTATCGTTGTAGGTAAAATCTTTATTTCCGGTGTTATATGGCGGATCAATATAGATAACATCAACCTCGTTCTGGTGTGTAAAATTCAAAACGGCGAGCGAATGATAATTATCGCCCTCAATTAAAAGGTTTACCGGCTTGGCCTTATCAGTTTCAATTTCCTTGTTTTTTACTTCTTTCAAAACCGGAAATTGTTTTGGCACAAAATTTTCCGGCACATTTTCCCAGTTCACAAAAGCGTCCAAAACTTCCTGCGAGTTCTTTTTATCCCAAACAAGGCCGTATTTCTTTTTTTTCAAAGTTTCCAACTCGTCTACCAATTCCTCGTGTGTGTATTTGTCGTATTTGTGATGATTGTTTGCCATAGTTTTATTTCAGAGAAATGGAGAAATGGAAGAGAAATGGGGTCAGAGAGAAATGGGGTCAACCACCATTTTGAGAGAAATGGTGAGAAATGGGGTCAAGAGAGAAATGAGAGAAATGGGGTCAGCCACCATTTTGGGGAAAAGTACCGCCAAAAATCTGGCGGAGAGTAGTAGATGATGTTAGAACCTATTTTCAAACGACCACCGACCGCTTCTTTATCCCAAGTCTATCACTTGAAACTGCAAAAATCAATTAGGAGTATTGTATAATACAAAAGGACCCTGAAATGATAACCTGTTTCTAACGCAAAAGGACCCTCAAATTAACGCCTGAAAGAAACGGCAGGCAGTCATTGAAAATCCAAGAAAAGACCGACAGAATTGAAGCATGATAATCAACATGCAAGACGATCAAATCGTCACCATAAGTCAACTTGAAGCGTTCTCAAAATTAACTAGCGATGGCGCCACATTCACAGCCGCCGACAAAACTGAACGCAATGTATGGATCGAAGAAGTATTAAGGAAGTTCAAGTATTTTTCCTGCCGGAAAAAAGATAAAATCACCATTAAAAAATATCTTGCCAAAATGACCGGATTGTCCAAAACCCGAATCAAAAGATTGATTGCCAGAAAAAGAAAATTCGGCAGGATAAGTCCCTACGAAATCCATCGCCATCGGTTTGAAAGAAAGTACGGGCCGCACGACATCGCTTTACTCTTAAAAACCGATAATCTGCACCAGCGGATGTCAGGACCGGCCATCAGGGGAATTTTGCAGCGCGAATACAACACTTTCGGAAAACAAGAATACAAAAATATCAGTAACATATCCTCGCCCCACATCTACAATTTACGGAAAACCCGGCAATATGTTTCCCACAGCTTGACCGTCAAAAAGACCAACCCCATCAAGGTTCCCATCGGCAAGAGAGCCAAGCCGAAAAACAACGGCATGCCTGGCTTTTTGAGGGTAGATACCGTGCATCAGGGCGATATGGAGAAGGAAAAGGGCGTGTATCATATTAACCTAGTTGACGAAGTGACCCAGTGGGAAATCGTCGGATGTGTAGAGAGAATTTCGGAGGAGTACCTATTGCCATTGCTGGAAGATTTACTATCGCAGTTTCCGTTTGTAATTGTGAATTTCCATTCTGATAACGGTTCGGAGTACATCAACAAAGTCGTGGCCGAGTTATTAAACAAATTGCTGATTTCACAGACAAAATCCAGGCCCCGGCACTCAAACGACAATGGATTAGTTGAAGGCAAAAACAATTTCGTCATCAGAAAACATATTGGCTACCGGTTCATCGATAAAGGATATGCTGGAGCTTTCAATATCTTTTACAAAAAGGATTTTAATGTCTATTTGGATTTCCATCGACCGTGCGGATACCAGACGATCATAACTGACAAACGAGGAAAACGGAAAAAGAAATATGACAGCTACCAGACTCCGTATGCGAAATTAAAATCATTGCCGAATGCTAAAAAGTATTTGAAAAAAGGCGTAACGTTTGAAAAGTTAGACAAGGTCGCTTTTGCACATTCCGACAACGAATTTGCCGAAATTCTGCAAAAGAAAAAAGAAGAATTATTCAACAGTTTTAAAAACAAAAAGCTTCAATTCCCGACCGTCTTTTCCAACAAAACAATGGCGGAGATTTCAGGGTCCTTTATTGATTAGAAAATACTCACCTGGGCACACCTCTAAAAAATATTGGGCATATTGCCTGACTGCATCATTTTTTCCGCCAGTTTTTTCTGAATGGTTTCGCGGGCTTCGTTTAACGCTTGCTTAAGTGCATTTTGCTGTTCATGTTGCCCCAAAGCCACATTCAGCTTGATATCCATCACTTCAAAATTCCCATTCATGGTTACTTGGGTGCCCTGATTTTCAACCGTCACGGATTCTTTTTTAAACTCATCCTGCATCTTTTTTAATTGGTGCAGTTGCTTTATCTTTTCAAACATGGAAATGTTTAAATTTACTTTTTATTTCTTTATACTGTGGAATGGCGCGCGCCACCAAATCCCAGAATTTTTGCGAATGGTTAAACTGCCCCAAATGGCAGAGTTCATGCACAATCACATAATCCGCCATATCGGCAGGCAGTAGCGCAAGGCGGTAATTAAAGTTCAGGTTTCCCTTTTTACTGCAGCTTCCCCACCGGCTTTTTGTGTTTTTAATGGCAATGCGCTTTATGGCAAACCCATACACTGCATTGTAATGCGCCAGGCGGCTTTTTACCAATGCGCGGGTAAATTCTTTATATGTGCGATACGCTCTTTTACCCATCTAAATGTTCCAAGCTGTTAAGCGCCTTCACGCTCGCCTTGCCATCGCGGGATATATCCAACAAAGTCATTGCCGTGTTGCCGGGCTTATGGGCTTTATACTGCTCTTCGGTAATTTCTTTTTCTAAAATATGCAGCAGAAGCATGCCGGTGGTTCCGCCATGGCTGACAATCAGCACCGTGTCGTCATGCTGGTGTTTGACAAGCACATCATGGAAAAACGCGGCGGCGCGCTCTTGCACATCTTTGTATGACTCCCCTTTTTCCGGCTTGAATAAATGAAAGGGCTCTTTGGCGTTTTTCTTCACCTCTTTATAAACGTGCTTTGGCGCGTCTTCGTAAATGCCAAGCTGCTGTTCTTTTAACTTTTCAATTTGCTCTTTTTTTACTTCCGGATGATGCTGTAAAATATGTTCAGCCGTATGCACCGCCCGTTTTTGCGGGCTCATATACGCATGCGTTATGGTATGCCCCTTCAAATGCTCACCCAGCTTTTTTGCCTGCAAAACGCCCCGCTCTGTCAGCATGGCCTCGTTGTTGTAGCCAATATCCTGCGTTTTGGCATTTTCAGTTGTTTCCGCATGCCGGACAATAATGATTTTCATTTCCTCTTTATTTTGCTTTGATTATTTTGGCTTTCCAGGATTTTCTCCATGGGACACAATCCGCCTAAACATTTATGGGGGAAATAATTCCAAGCATCATTGAGCGCCGCCAGAGCATAGCCTAATTCCTCCGGCTCACCAATGTCAAAAAACCTGATCATGTCTGAAAATTCTTCATCATCTTTTTCATTCCATATTATGCGCTTAATATCTTCTACGGTACAGAGGCTCTTCGCTTTTTTGAGCAACTGGGCCAATTCTTTTTCGATATATTTCCTTTCTTCTAAAATTTCAGTGGTTTTTTCGGCAGCAGTACTACTCGTAGATTTTACCCGATATTCCTGGTCATCTTTAATAATGGCGGCGTTACCGCCAATCAGCTTCGCTTCTTCTTTTAATTCTTCTGCTTCGTCGCGCGTCATCGGCCTACCGGCCGAATAATTTTGCAGCATGAACATTTGATCTCCTTGTCTTACACTAACATCATTCCTTTCTTGCATTGCCAGTTTTTGTTCTTGTTTGGGTAATTTTGCAAAATCACGTTTTGCAAAAGCCAACATATCCCTTGTGGCTTTTACCAGTTCGTTGCCGGGCCTTAAAGCGTCAGCCCGGTCCAACCAATTTTTACATTCTTCAAATTCAAAATCATGCAGATAGCTTACAGCAATATCAAGATAAGCTGCGGCATTTACCAAATCCAAGCTAATAGCCTGCCGCAAATCATTGCGGCCGGCTTCCCGTTCCCCCAGCATAACCTTCGCCCATCCCAAGCTTTTGAGGTATTCTGCATTACGTGGCTCCATGCGCACTGCTTTTTCCAAAGCTTGTCTTGCTAAAGAAAATCTCACGCATTTTGTCCGGGCAATTCCTAGTAAATAATTCGTATATGCCTCATCATGCGCCTCCAAATCCTCTTGCAGCACTTCTTTAATTAATGTCACGGCCTTGCCCGCTTCGCCTTTCACAATCAAATCATTGGCTTTATACATTTTTTCCTTTAATAGTTCTTCCATGGTGGTTATTTTTTATATCCTTATTTTAGCGCTAGAAAGCCAATTCGTAAATAACCCTCGTAATAAAAAGTAATCAGATATACTACCATTCAAAACGCTATAGCGTAGTAAACGTACCTCATATAAATCTCTTCCTTATAATTTAAAAACTCGGCGCAAAGCGGCATCGTTATGGATTTTTTCGGCAATGATAATGTCAACGAATTTAAACACATCAAAAAATTCGCATAAAAACAAAATTTCTTTCTCGCACGGATACGGGCATGCAAACACGCTTTTTTGCAGTTGATAAAATTTCAGTTCTTTCATTTTGCCGCGCAAGGCATCGCGCGCCGCCTTACGGTTTTCGGGAATATCAAAGGTAATTATGCGCCACTTTTTATCCCACGTATCCTGTTTTTTGATTTCCAACCGCTCAAAATTAATTTCCTCTACCTTGCCCCTGCCCTTTTCCGTAAGCCGTACCGTAAAATTACCATCACCCAAGTCTTTTAATATAATAATGTTATTTTTCTTGAGGTGGCGAAGCGACCTGATTATTCTTTGTTCATTTTGCTTACTTTTTTCGTATTTCTTATTTTTAATAAACGCTTTGGCCAAATTAATCAAAAAATACGGCGAAGTGGCCGCAACCACCACCAAGCCCGCCATGGCCACCGTCAAAAGAATTTCCTTGGTTATCTGGCTATTATTCCCTCTCATACATATATTTTATCACAACGAATCCACTAATACCATTTACTACGCTATAGCGTTTTAAACAGTACTAAATGTTTTCAAAAAAAGACAGCTTAACTTTTTCAGCTAGGCTGTTTTTACTTTTCCTATTGGTCAAGAGGCAGTCTATTTCTTTTAGCTAATTTCTGCCACTCAGGAGATCCCTTGCGAACAGGTGCGTTAGTACGAGGATCAACTATCTGACCATCACGATTTCTCATATAAGGCTCCTGCATAAGATCCTGTCGCGATCGATCTGGAGATTTAACTCCCAGCTCTGGCTTAAACATCCCTTCTTGCGGAACAGGTCTTTCTTTTCTGATCTTCGCCCATCTTTCTCCGATTTTTTCCATTTTGGCAAAGTAAGGACTGTCTTGGTCCACAGGAGCCATCCACCCAAACCCATCCTCAGGATATCGACCCACGAACTCTTCATCCGATAATGAGTCGATAATATTGATATTATCTTCTTGTTGATCGCTCTCTTGATGATTTAATTCTGACATAGTCTTTCCCCTTTGCTAATTGGTAATTTACTAAATTCAATTTATCACAAATTAAGAAAAAGTAATTAATTTTTAAATATCTAAATTCTTGACACTCTTGGCATGGGTTTGGATAAACTTTTTGCGCGGTTCAACTTCTTCGCCCATTAAAATATCGAATGTTTTATCGGCAATGTGGCCTTCGTCAATTTCCACCTTAAGCAGCAAGCGGTTTTCGGGGTTCATAGTGGTTTCCCAGAGCTGGTCGCTGTTCATTTCCCCCAAACCTTTATAGCGCTGCAAATTAACATTGGTTTTATCCATGACTTTTACCATTTTGTCTTTTTGTTCTTCCGTATATGCGTAACTTACTGCTTTTCCAGACTGGATTTTATATAGCGGCGGTTGGGCAATGTAAATGTAGCCGGCCTCCATGATTGGTTTGAAATACCGATAAAACAGGGTTAGCAAAAGCGTTCTGATATGCGCGCCGTCAACATCGGCATCGGTCATGATAATAACGCGGTGGTAGCGCAATTTCTCTAAACTAAAATCTTCGGCAATGGCCGTTCCAAGCGCAATAATCAAACTTTTTACCTCTTTATTGGCCAACATTTTATCAATGCGGGCGCGTTCAACGTTTAAAATCTTGCCACGAAGCGGCAAAATAGCCTGGAAGCGCCTGTCGCGCGCCATTTTGGCGCTGCCGCCGGCGCTATCCCCCTCTACAATATACAATTCAGATTCTTCCGGGTCCTTACTCAAGCAATCTGCCAATTTCCCAGGTAGAGCCAAACCTTCCAATACGCCCTTACGCAAAACCGTTGCGCGGGCAGCTTTGGCGGCCAAACGGGCTTTGGTGGCCAAAATACAATTTTCAATAATGGCGCGGGCATCGGTTGGGTTGCGTTCCAAAAAGTCGGTCAACCCTTCTGCCACCGCATCTTCCACCGCCGCTTTGGCTTCCGGGTTGCCCAATTTGGCTTTGGTTTGCCCCTCAAACTGCGGGTTGCGGATTTTCACCGAAACCACGGCCGTCAACCCTTCGCGCACATCGTCACCCGTAAAGTTTTCCTCCTTTTCTTTCAAAAACCCTTCGCGGCGGGCATAGGCATTCAAGCAACGGGTCAATGCAGTGCGAAAGCCTGAAATATGGGTTCCACCCTCTGGGGTATAAATGTTGTTGGCAAAAGATTGTTCGGTGCATTCCATTTCTTGGGTATATTGGAATGCCGCTTCAACAAAAATATCATCTTTGGTAACGGCGGTTGAAAAAATATTGCTGTGGCGCGGCGTGTTGCCCATCACCAAGAACTTCACAAAACTGCCAACGCCGCCTTCAAAGTAAAAACCGTAATCAGCCGCTTCATTTTTGGTCCGTTCGTCGCGGAAGCGCACGCGTACGCCCTTGGTCAAATATGCCTGATGGCGCAGGTGGCTTAAAATTTTCTTCGGGTCCCACTTAATTTCCGGGAAAATCTGCGGATCGGCGTCAAAAACCATGGTAGTGCCGGTGCGTTTTGATTCGCCCGTTTTTTTGACATTGCCTTTCGGTGTTCCACGGAAATATTCCTGTGTCCAAATAGCGCCATCGCGGTGGATTTGTGCCTCCATATACGTTGAAAGCGCACAGACCACCGAAACCCCTACCCCATGCAACCCGCCGGAAACTTTATAGGCGTCTCCGCCAAACTTTCCCCCGGCATGTAGAGTTGTCAAAACAGTTTCAAGAGTGCTTTTTCCCGTGTCCGGATGTTTTTCAACCGGAATGCCACGGCCGTCATCAGAAATCCGCACCCTATTATCCGGCAGCAAAACCACCTCCACCTCTTTGGCGTAACCCGCCATGGCTTCGTCAATGGAGTTATCTACCACTTCCCAAATCAAGTGGTGCAGCCCGTCAATTCCCGTGGAACCAATATACATGCCCGGCCTTTTACGCACCGGCTCAAGCCCTTTAAGTACCGTAATATCCTTGGCGCCATATTCCTCTTTTTTGGAAGATTTTTTGGTAAAATCATCCGGGTTTTCTTTCGGTTTTTCTTTTTCCATTCCCGTTTTAGCAGTAACATCAACCACTTCTGTTTTCCGGTCAGACAGTTTTTTCTCCCAAGGCTTTGCCTTTTTGGGTTTTTCAGCCACCTCAGCAGGAGTTGCTCTCTTTTCAGCTTTTACCTCTTCCTCTTTTTCTTTGATATTCAACTTCATATCCTCATTTTATCAAATTTAACCAGACCAATCAACGGTAATTTTACCTCACCACGGCCCCCAATTCCGCCTTGGTCTTTTCAACAATCACATCATGGATAACATTCACCTCTTCGTTGGTCAGCGTCCGTTCAAGCGAGCGGTAAATAATCCTGAACGTATATGACTTTTTTTCCGGGCCGAATTTTTCGTCGTTTTCGTATTCGTCAACCAGCTCCACTTGCTCAATCACCCCGGTACTAGAACGCTGCGCGTTCAATACGGGGCTAGAATTTTCAGCCACGTCTTGCACCAGTTCGTAATAGTTATTCAGGCTGATGTCTTTGTTGATGATAAACGAAATATCGCGCACCACGGCCGGGTATTTGCTGACTTCTTTATATTTATTCTCCAAATTTTTCAGCTGCTCTTTGATGCGCGGATCGTCTGACCAAAAAATCCTGATGTCCGGAATTTCCATCTTGGCAATGGCCAGCCTTTCAAGCCCAAAGCCAAATGCCCAACCGTTATAGCCCAGAACGCCAAAGTTTTTAAGCACCAGTTTTTTGGGCATTCCCCCACCCAGCAACTCTAGCCACTTACCGTTAATATCAATTTCCACTTCCAAGCTTGGGTCGGTGTAAGGGAATATATCTTCATTAAACCTGAATTTTACGTCATCACCAAAAATGGTGGTTACAATTTTTGAGAGGGCATTTTTTAAATCTTCAATGGTCAGCACTTGTTTGCTGTCTGGCGTTAAATACAACCCGCCGAACTGGTGGAACACATTCATGTGCGTACGGTCAATTTCGTCTTTCCGGTACACTTTCCCATAGCAAAAAACACCAAACGATTCCTGAGTCGCAATTTTTTTCTGAATTTCAGGATGCTGCAAATAATAGTGCCACATGACCGTGTCATGCGTGCGCAGCACATTGTTTTTGGTAACGTAGTACGTGTCGCTTTCGCTGCGGGCGGGGTGGTCCTCTGCAAAATCAAACAAATCAAACAGAATTTGCGTTGGGATAATTTCAGGAATTATCACATTATCAAAATCGGCAAACTCTTCAATGGCCAGCACTTTATCAATAATGGCTTTCAGGGGCGACCCTTCAGTGCGTGATAAATCCGGCAGCGCCAGCACTTTTTTAACGCGCTCGGCTTTAATATCGCTGCGCGTTTTCAAATCGGCAACCAGCGCCTTTTCTTCTTTATTATCAATAAGAATATCTTTGTGCATGCTAAAATTATAGCCTAATATACGCCTTGGCTCAATGGGCGAGAAAAATTTGACAATACATTTTAAACGTGATAAATTAAAACCACTTCCAGATGGTCTGGAACAGCCCTTTGACAGATTACTCTCTCAAGAAAGGAAAATCCTTATGACAACCGCGGAAAAAGTGTATTTCTTCAATTCAAGCGAACGCAGTTTGTTTGTGGAAATCTACTTCCCAAAGAGGGCTGCCTACTACGGCGCAATCTTTGGTGCCCTGCGCAAGGGATACGACGAAAATTTGGTCAAAAAGTATCTGGAAAGAAAAGTGGAAGCTCTGATCAATGAATTTCAGGCCTTCCCTGACTTGTTCAAACCTAGCCGTTACACCTCAACCAAGTTCAGCAGGACACCACCAACCGTAGATGAGGCACTCAAGCGCATTGAGATGTACAAATCCCCTTTCAGGGGCTGGTCAACTTATTCTGTTGACGGCGTTTTCTTCGACGATAACGGAAAGCCGATTGAGGAGGCAACCCAGGTCGTCCGCGTCATGTTCCGCTTTGAAAGTTCTTTTGCCAAGCTGGCCATTGAGGAAGGGTGCCATGATGTTTTGCGCGCCATCCTTTTTTGGGTCATTTCCCAACACGGAAGGCTCTACAACCACAAAGTGTGGGGCAAAGAAGAACAGGCCCAGTTCATTGCCAGGCATAAACCTTGGCCCAAACAACAACTCGCCTTTGCTAAGAAGCACTACGCAGATATTGCCCTTGAAACCGGCAAATGGCTGGATGACCGAGAGATCTTTGTCTTCTGCTATCTTGTCAGAAACTTCTGGCGAAAAGTAGTAAGAGAAGAAATGCGCGAAGACGAAATTTGGGTCACCAGTCTGTTTGACATGGTGTTGAATGTGGTGAAACCAACCAGACCCGATATCGTCGGGCTATGAACCTTTTTCTGAAAGGAAACTTGCTATGCTTTCCAGAGCAACTGTCCAGCTCGTTGAGGAAGTGTTTAGCTCTTTCGATGAACCAAACGCTACGAGAAACAGGATGAAAGCAAAAGAAAACCCAGAGGCGCTCGTAGTCTCACTGCTTTTGGTTCTCAAAAAAGAACTACCCGAAGTATCCGCCATGCTCAGCGATGTCGAAATGGCTCTCTACGAAGACAATCTCAAAGAGGCAAGAGAGAGAATCAAACAGGCAGAAAAATCTTCTTAATGAAGCATAATCCGCAAACCCCAGCTTAAACGCTGGGGCTTTTTTATTCTATAGACCCGTTGCGTATTAAGAATTTAGACCTTTAATATGGT
>Ga0155773_107_pt2 | contig 12227 bp, 13 predicted proteins | sample RifCSPlowO2_01_FD_107427 | JGI IMG/M metagenome (GOLD analysis project Ga0155773, IMG submission 107427) | Candidatus Staskawiczbacteria bacterium RIFCSPLOWO2_01_FULL_43_17b | reverse complement strand
CATCTGAACCCTGTTTGACATTTTTTCCAATCAAATACCGTGTGCCGCGCTGGCGCACAATGATTTGGCCCACGTTTGCCACCTGGCCGCCGTAGATTTTAATTCCCAGTCTTTGGGCGGCAGAATCCCGGCCCAATCTGGATGCCCCTGTTGATTTACTTGTTGACATCGTCGTTAAAAATTAGATTTTTTACTCTATGCAAATATTAGCAAAATTAGTTGATTTTGTCAAAGCTCACGCCAGTACTATCATGTTAACGATTTTAGTGATGCTTTTTGTATTGTTTTCTTTCGCCTGTGGGTATATAATTGCTAAGTATCAAGATCGTGAGCCGATTAAGATTGAACAAAAATGACACATCTTCCAAAGCATATCGTGCTTTTTCCCGATGGCAATCGCCGCTGGGCAAAGGCGCATGGCATCAGTATTTCAGACGGTTACTTGAAGGGCAAAGATAAATTCAACGAATTTTTGCATTGGTGTAAAGAAAGCGGCGTACAGGTGGTTACCGTGTTTGGGTTTTCCAGTGAAAATTGGAAACGCCCGCAAGACCAGGTTGATTTTTTAATGCACGTGTTTGAAAAATATCTGGGTGGGGGGATTGAAAATTTCAATAATGAAGGTGTGCGAGTGAAGGTCATCGGCCAAAAACATAAACTTTCTGATTCGTTGAAGACGGTGATAGAAAAGGTCCAAGAAGCCACTGCCGGCAACACGGCCATGCATTTGAATTTGGCGGTAAGTTATGGCGGCCGCTGGGATATTGTTAATGCGGTTAAAGAAATTATCAAGCAGGGGATTGATCCGGAAATGTTGACGGAAGATCTGTTTGCTTCGTATTTATCCACCGCCGGTCTGCCCGAACCGGATTTAATCATCCGTGCCGGCGGGGAAATGCGCTTGTCTAATTTTGTGCTGTGGCAGGGCGCGTATTCGGAATTATATTTTTCTGATAAACTCTGGCCCGATTTTTCAAAAGAAGATTTTCAAGTCGCCTTGCAGGAGTTTGATTCAAGGCAGAGAAGGTACGGGAAGTAGAAACCCTCGCGCCTTCGACGCTCTCTGATAATTTTTAAAACTCTATTTTGCTTCGCAAATTTAAAAATTATCGGGTTTATATATTTACCTCCGCTTCGCTCCGGGCAGGCATTCGCCTGAAAATATAGTTCCGCTCGGGTATATTGCCCAAGGGTCACGGTTCATTTTTCCAGCGAAAAATGACCGTTCGCGTCTCGGTGAAAAATTCGCCTGCGGGCGAAACCATGCTTTTTCGCCTCCGAAGCGTCCCTTGAGCAATATACCCTCGCTCCACAACCGCCTTAGGGCGGTTTTTCATTGTGCGACAATGCTGCGCATGGTATTTTCTGCCGATCGGAGTACAATAAAAGTGGTTCTTAACAATCATGGAGTGGGAGGGATTCGTCATGTTCAAGATGCCTTGGAAAACGTGGCTGTTAGTGGCGACGCACCTTGCCGCGGTTGTCATTGTGGGCGGCCTGATGCAGTGGCATGCGAACCGGCAGCCCCCAAGGGTACAGTACCTTTTGGTGTACGCCCAGCAGCCGCAAGTTAATTCTTCGCCGCAAGAAAATCTTGGAAGCTGGGCCTTGGTTATTTTGCCGCAAGGCTTATTGTGCGACGATGAGATTCAAAATTTGGTTACCGCTAAAAGCCGGCTTGATAACCAACATTGGCAATACGTGGGCGTTGAACCAACCAAGCGGGTGCCGCGGACTTTTCTTCCGCCGGAATTCCGCGATTTTCCCGAAGGCAAGGTGTTTGTCTTCAAATCAATTCCCGGAGAAAAAGCGCCCGTGGCGCAGTAGTTCTTTGGGATCGCCGCCATAGCTGCGCGGCGATTTTTTATGACCGGGCCAGCGCTTGCGCCATGCTCATCCATTTTCCGGCGCGGGGTTTTTGCTTATATTTGCTTTTGGTTTTATGGATTTCTATCAGTTTTTTCAAATCATTCTTTTCCCAAGCCGCCAGATACTTGCCCTTGTTTTTGTAAATAATTTCAACCGCCTTGCGCCACAAATCAAAATCTTTTTTCTTGCTTGCCCTGAGCGAAGTCGAAGGGGTTTGGGTTAGCACATTTTTGGTAAAGTAGGGGACTATGGTTTCATAAATGTCATCGATTTTTTGCACGGAAAAGCGCGCCTGGCCGGCGGTGGTGGAAACATCGCCGCAACCAAATTCTTTTTCTATTCTTTCCATGATCTTTACCGAATCTTTCGGCCCGGTAATCACAAATTGCAATTTCCAGCGATAGTAAGTGGGGGAGCCGGTGCGTTCATGCCGGGTGTCTTTACGAAACTGCAAATCAAAACAGGCGTCACGGTTTGCCAACTCTAAGAGATTAAATTTTTCTATTTTTCCGCTTGCCATGAAATTAGTATATCAAATACTTTATTATGCGACAAGAGGTGAATCTTATTGTGCGACAAAATACTTGATAATTTTCAAAGGGGTGATAGTATCAAACCAACGGCGTGTTGTTTCTTTACCAAGTAATTTTTGGAGATTTGCCATGTCAATGTCCAGGGAAGCATTTTTTGCTTGGGTTTGCGAAAAGTATTTCAATATTCCGCCACTGCATGGCGATGCAAAAAAGTTCATTAATCATGTAAGGGAACATGGCGCACACTGTGTTCTCCCTGGTGCTGAAATTGAGCATCCGGCATCGCGGGAGCTTGTACGCAAGTTGCTCTTGATGGGTTTTGCGGGCTATCTTCCGAGTTTTTCCGTCACCCTGCATGCCTGACACTTTTTTAGGTCCGCGGTTCAGCCTCCGCGGATTTTTCTTGTGGTGAATCTTATTGTGCGACACTTCGACTCGCTCCCTTCGACAAGCTCAGGGCAGGCCGCTCGCTCAGTGCAGGCAAAATGGGGAATTAACAAAGCTTAATTTTTCATATGTTTGCCGCTGTGGAACTGTCGGTGCGCCTCGCGCAGGCGCTTGTTGGTGACGTGCGTGTAAATTTGGGTGGTGGCAATGTTTTTGTGCCCCAAAAATTCCTGGACGGTGCGCAGGTCCGCGCCTTGGGTCATTAAATCGGTTGCATACGAATGGCGCAGGGTGTGCGGCGTGGTAAACATGGGGATTCCCGCCATCATGGCATACTTTTTCACTAGCCGCTCAATGGACCGCCCGGTCAGGCGGCCGCCGGAACCATCTTTATCGCGGAAGTTAATGAACAAGGCCTTACTGCTGGAATGGCGCAAAGAAATATATTTTTTTAACCAGGCCAATGCGCGCTGGGAAAAATAAACGGTGCGCGGATGCCCGCCTTTGCCCACCACTCCCAGTTCAAAATCGGGCTTATTTTTTATATTCTGGAACTGTTCAATGTTTAAGGCAACCAGTTCGGCAATGCGTAGGCCGGTGGAAAAAAATGCCTCTAAAATGGCTCGGTCCCTGATGCCCATGGCGTCGTTGGGCGAGGCGGCGGTTAAGAGCTTTTCAACCTGCTCTACGCTGAGGAATTTGAGGGCTTTTTCGCCTTTATCGCCCTTAGGAAGCGTTATTTTGTCTGGGGGCAGTGAAAGTACGTCTTTTGCCACAAAATAGCCTAAAAAGGCCCTTAAAGCGATTAAATAGTAGTGCTGGGTACTCTTTTTTAAGGTAAGGCCTGTTTGTGGGTTTTGGTGTCGGGAAAGGTATAAACGGTAGTCCCAGATGTGCTCCGGGGTCAATTGGTGGGGAAGTAGGCCATTTAAATCTTTTGCCTCTAACCAGCCGGTGAATTTGTGCAAATAGCGTTCGTAATTTTTTTGCGTGTTTTCGCGTAAACCTTTTTCAACTTCGCAATAATCCAAAAAATCTCGCAGATGCTGGACGATAGGTTTTGTGGAATTTTCCATGGTATTGTGCGACTTAGGTAAAGCGGCGTTTAATATGTGGCGCATATTAAACGCCGCTTTACCTACATTTTGCGACGTTGTGTATTAAGCATAGCAAAGCCAAAGAGCCCTGTCAATTGGGGGCTGTGGTGGCCGGGCAGCTGCCCAACTCTTCTGGCGCGACCCCTAAAAATTGCAAAAACTTTTGGGCGATTAATTTTTTTGTGGCCTGCGTAGATTTTTCTATCAGATTATTTTTTTGCTCTATAATGCCCTCTTGTAGGGCAGCCTGGTTTTTAGCCACTTCCCCGCCCCACTGGGCGAGGCTCGTCTCGCCGTTTGCGAGCGGCCCACTCACTTGACTGCTTGCGCCATTAACCATGCCCAGTTTCGGGTACACATTGGTTTTTAGCCATTCATTGCTTTTGGCAGTAAAAGAATTATCGGATTTTATTCCGCTGGCATACAGGCTCTCCACCGCGGGTCTAAAATAAGCACTCTGGCTGGCAAAAACCACGCCACCGATGGCTCCAATGATAATAAAGTTTTTTACAATAAGTCCAATCATGTGTCGCACAATAAGATTAACTTATAAGTGAAATTGCATCGTTAATTCGCTGCAAGGTTTTCTCTTTGCCCAAAATTTCGGCGATTTCAAAAGGGCCGGCGCTGGCTTCCCTGCCTGAAAGCGCCACGCGCATTGGCCACAACAAGTATCCCTTATTTTTTAATGGATAATTTTTTTCTAAATTAAATAATTCGGCTTCGCGGCTCAACAATTCTTCCAGGCTTTTGGCGTTAAATGTTTCGGCGCCTTCCAATACTTTTTTACAAGTTTGCAAAGCCGCCTTCACTTCCCCACTGCTCATTTTTGCCCAAGCTAAAAGCGAGGTATCATATTGTGGAGTTTTGAAAAAATAATCAGCCATGGCGGAAATTTCAGAAAGTTTTTTCAACCTTGGGCGGTGTAGTTCAACAATTTGTTCTAATTGATGTTTGGTAAATTGCGCGGTGTCAAATTCCGCCAAATACGGCAAACACAATTCCACCAATCTGGCGATCGGCTTTTCTTTAATATAATGGCCGTTGATAAAATCCAGCCGCTGGATGTTAAACACCGCGCCGGCTTTTTGCACTTTTTGAAGCGAAAATTCTTTTACCAGTTCATCCAGGGTGAACAATTCTTTTTCGGTGCCCGGGTTCCAGCCCAGCAGGACGATAAAATTGATAATGGCTTCCGGTAAGTATCCGTTTTTATGAAAATCCGAAACAGCTACATCACCGGCTCTTTTTGACATTTTTGATTTGTTTGGATTCAGGAGCAACGGAATATGCGCATATATTGGCTGGTAAAAATCCAAGGCCTCCTGTAGTAGTATTTGTTTTGGTGTATTTGAAATATGATCTTCGCCACGGATTATGTGGCTGATTTTCATTTCAAAATCATCAACCACTACGGCGAAATGATAGAGTGGTGTTTGTAAATCTTTAGCTATAACCATATCGCCTAAAAGCCCCATGTCAAATTCAACTCTGCCACGAATCATGTCTTCAAAGTGTACTTTTTTTTCTTCGATCTTAAAACGGATTACGCCTGCAATATTATTCTTATCGCGGCAGGTGCCGTCATATTTTGGCGCTAAACCAAGAACAGTTTGTTTCTGTTTTTTTTCTTCCAGTGTTTCTGCGCTGCAGTTGCAGTAATAAGCTTTTTTTTCTGTCAGCAGTTGCTCTAAATATTTTTGGTAAATTTCAGTGCGCTGGGATTGTTTATAGGGGCTGTGCGGGCCGCCCACATCCGGGCCTTCGTCCCAATCAATTCCCAACCAGTGTAATTCGTCAATAATATTTTGCACCCATTCAAGCTTTGAGCGTTCTTTGTCGGTATCTTCAATGCGCAAAACCGTCTCACCCTTATTTTGTTTGGCAAATAGGTAATTGAATAAAATCGTACGCACAGTTCCAATGTGTGCGGGTCCGGTCGGAGATGGCGGAAAACGTAATCTTATTTTTTCGGTTTTTTTAGGTTTGGTCATTGGGATTTATTTAGAACTTAGAGTTTAGGATTTAGGGTTTTACGAGATACTCGAGTATCTCGCGTGCAATAGCTTTGGCGGCCAGAGGTTTTGCAAAGCGCAGAGCAGCTTCTTGCATGACCTGCGATTTTTGGGGGTTTGCAACAATATTTTGGATCTGGCCCATAAAAAAGTTGGGGGTCAGGTTTTGTTGTTCAATAATGACGGCCGCGCCTTCTTTGGCGTATTGGTAGGCGTTTTTTGACTGGTGATCCCCCGCCGCTTCCGGCAAAGGAATCAAAATACTAGGCTTTCCCGCGGCGGCGATTTCAAAAATACTTGAAGCTCCCGCCCGCGCCACCAGCAAACTGGCCGCTTTGTAGGCGTGTTTTAATTTGATTTCATCCAATGATTCATATAAGTGGTAATAGGGCGCCAGGCCTTTGTTTAAGATGGCGTCGGCTTCACTTTTCACCTGTTTAAAATTTTGAGTTCCGCATACGTGAATGACTTCATAGTTTTGCAAAAGCTGGCCTAAAATTTCCAGGACAAAATCATTGATGGGTTGGGATCCTTGCGATCCGCCATAAAACATAACCACGGGTTTTTTGAGAACAAGACCTAGTGTTTCTTCGGCGCCTTCATGGGTGCCTTCCAGTAACTCTTTGCGGATGGGATTGCCGGTGAGGATAGTTTTAGTCAAATCAAAGTATTCTGTTTTTTCAAATGAAATGAATATTTTTTTGGCGAAGGCGCTGGCAACGCGGTTTGACCGGCCCGGCACAATATCGCTTTCATGGATAAATACCGGGATTAGCAGCATTCTAGCGCACCAAGTGACCGCCAGCGTTCCGGTTCCCCCTTTGCTGAAAACCAGCTGCGGCTGGATGAATAACAGCAAAAAAAAGCTTTGTAGAAAACTAAACGGGATTTTAAAAAGAATGTCCACAATATTAGCCAATGAAAAATAGCGCCGCAGTTTGCCGCCTAATATGGCGTGGGTTTTGACGCTTTCCTGGTGCAGTAAAAAAAATGCCAGCCGGTCATGGGGGCCAATGTAGTGAAGCTGTAAATCTTCTTGCTGATGCAGTCGTTTTAATTCCCGGGCGACGGCAATCAGTGGCATAATGTGCCCGCCCGAACCCCCACCGGTTAAGAGTATTTTCATAGTGCGAGAATCTAGTACCTAGAAGCTAGTATCTAGAGTACGAAAGTGAAAGGTATTGATTCATCTTAACAAATTTGTTGTAAAAATTCTAGCTTCTAGATACTAGATTCCAGATTCTATCCGTTCTTAGAGATATTAAGCAAGAGGCCGACAGCGGCCAGTTCCGCCATGATGTGCGAGCCGCCGTAGCTGAAAAATGGTAATGGGATGCCTGCTAACGGCCAAAAACCGACAGAAGAGGCAATGTTCATAAAGGTTTGGGCGGAAAGCCAGACCACAATTCCCATGGCGGCCAGCTTCCCGAATTTATCGGTTGAGTTTTTAGCAATCTTAATTCCCTGCCAAAAAAATAGTAAAAACAATATTATAATGGCGGCGCAGCCCACGATTCCCAATTCTTCCCCTATAATGGGAAAAACAGAATCACCCATGGCTTGGGGCAGGAAATTAAATTTTTGGATTGACATGCCCAGTCCCTTGCCGAAAATACCGCCACTGCCAATGGCCAGCAGTGACTGGCGCAACTGAAAGCCGATGCCCAACGGATCAGTGTCCGGGTGTAAAAAAACCAGAAAACGCTGCATGCGGTAAGGTTCAATTTTTATCAACAAAAGCGCGCCGCCCGCGCCGCCCAGGAAAGATAAAACCGTGTGCCATAGCGGCGTGCCGGCGGCAAAATAAACGGCCAGCAGCGAAAGAATAATCACTCCCAGGGTACTCATGTCTTTTTGAAAATATAAGAAGGCGGAAATGGTTCCCAATAAAAATAAAAATGGCAGGTAGATCTTAATAAAATGTTGCCAGGTTTTTTTGGCTAATGCGGCCAATCCCCTTTTGTGGTTCTCGGAAAATTTGGTGGAAAGCCAGGCGGACAGGTATAAAATGGCGGTGATTTTCAAAAATTCAGAAGGCTGCAAACTCATTCCAAAAAAACTTATCCAGCGGCGCGCCCCCCAGTGGGTGGTGCCCAAAATGGGTAAAAAAACAATAATCAAGAGAACTACGTTAAGCGCCAGCAGTGGCAGTGACATTTTTTTTAAAAAATGCAGCGGGATTTTAAAGGCAATCAGCGCCATGACCAGCCCGATGCCGATGGCAATTAACTGGTGGAAAATGTAATAGCTGGTATTGCCGAATGCCTGCATGGAAGCGGGCGCTGAAAGGGTTGCTAAAAACAAGCTTCCCGCCCCCAGCAGCAAGGCTGCTAATAATAAAAAATAATAATTAATGCCCCTTCTCATTTGGTGGAATATTTTTTTACAAATTTTTTGAATTCATCCCCTTTGACTTCAAAATTTTTCCAAAGCGAATAACTGGGGCTGGCGCAAGATAGTAAGCACACACTCCCCTGCTGGGTGTGCTTGTAAGCAAATTTCACCGCCTTTGGCATGCTGCTGGCCTGGAAAATATTCAAGCCTTTTTTATCGCGCAGCATTTTTTTACCGCTGTCCGGGAATAGCACAATATTTTTTATGTTATGTTGCCTGATGGTTTTTTCCAGCTTGTCAAATGCGTATCCCCTATCCTGCCCGCCTAAAAAAATCGTATCAATATTTTTGATTGCCTTGATAGCCATGATGGTAGATTCGGGCGTGGTGGAAATAGCGTCATCGTAAAATGTAATGCCCTTGTAAGTACCAATGTTTTCTAGGCGGTGCGGTAATGGTTTGAAGGTGGCGATGGCTTTTTCAATGGTTGTCGGTGGGATTTTTAAAATCTTAGCCAACTCTACGGCCGCCTGGATATTATTTTGATTGTGCTGGCCCAAGAGGTTGCTTTGGTAGTGCTTTTTGGCTTTGGGGCGGTCAACCAGATGATCACCGGCTTTTTGAAAGCGGTAAATATTTTTCTTGGCAGAGTAATAATTTTTCAAACTACCATGAAAATCCATGTGTTCGGGAAACAAATTGGTAATCACGGCAATATCGGGTGAAAACTTGATGTCGTCTAATTGGTAGCTTGAAAGCTCCAAAACAAAAATTTGGTTAGGATTTAGAGTTTTGAGTTTAGGGTTTGTCAGAATGTCTAGCATGGGTTTGCCGATATTTCCTAGTAGCTGAACATTTTTACCGCTGGTTTTTAATATATGATAAATAAGAGAAGAGGTAGTGCTTTTCCCCTTGCTGCCCGTTACGCCAATGATCAGGTTCTTGTTTTTTACTCTGGAAAAGAACATATTGGTGGGCGTGGTGTAATATCCCGTCATCTGGCTTTTATTAATTCCAGGAGTTTTAATGGTAATGTCAGCAATTTTTTTTACGATTTTCAGTTTGGGATAGTATTTTTTCAGGAATTTTTTGGTGGCTTGGCCCTCTAGCCCCTCTTCCCGCACGATTTGGACAGTTTCCATGCCCAAAAATTTGAATTCTTCCGGTACGGCATTTTCTTTAGTAGCAGTAAAAACTTCCGGATGTCTTTTTATGCCCAAAGCTTCTTGCGCTTCTTGGAAGGTTCCCACACAGTCAAACGGTTTCATAGTCCCCTGCCCCGTAATGTCTTTAAATATCGGTTCCAGGCTTTTATCTTTCAATAAATCTTTGCCGAAAATTCCCACCACTTTTTTCTTTGGCAAAGAAGCGGAAAACATGGCCCAGGCAAACACGCACTTGGCGCATTGGTTGCACCACAATCCCCCGTGCGAGGCGCCTTTGATAGCAAAATTCCGGTTACAGCTGGAAAACAACCTGAAATATTGCGGGTACTGGGCAAACATTTTGACGATGCGGATTTCATAGAATGGCCGGAGCAGTGAAAAATAGGTTGCATTTGGCGTAATGTAATTTTTTATATAATCAGAAAAAAGCGTTTCAAATTCAAAAGATTTGCTCCACTGATGGTTAACATCCAGGCCCTTATATTTGATATTGCCAAAATTTGAGCTATGTTCATTACTGACAATAAAATAATCATAGCCGTATAGAACGCATGAAAAAATTCCCAAAAATGCGTAAATGGCAGAAATGGGAATGTGGCCGTTGTAGGGGTGTTTTTCATGGACTTTTGGATCCAGTATCCGTTGGATTTTTAAATCCCCTACTCCAAGAGTTTTAATCACGTTATTAACGATGGGTGAGGTTTTTTGAGTTTCTATATGAAAAGCAGTAGTATCAAAGCCGGCTTCTTTTAGTAACTCCGCGGAAACAATGCTATCCTTTCCACCCCCGATGCCAACCAAGCATTTTGAGGGGCTAGGGTATAGGGTATAGGGTATAGGGTTTGCGGTTTTACTAAATGGAAATTTCGGCGATACCTTTGGGTCTAAATTATTTTTATAAAAAAATTCGCCCAAACCTTTTTTATAAACTGTATTCCAAAAGTCAGCTTCCATTTTTGATAAATGGTATGGTAGCTTTATGTTTTGTCGGTCCGCTGAGCGGACCTTGACCCCGCTTAGCGGAGTCGCACAATAGAATTTCCAATAACTGATGCCTAGCATGATGTGCAAACTTTCCAACAGTTTTTGGGGAACATCATGCAAGGGCGCCTTGGGCAAGGCAATGGTTTCGGTCCAGATAATTGGTTCGCGTCCGTCTGAGAATTCCGTTTTATAGGTAAAAACCGCCCGTTTCTTTTTAGGCTCAAATATATATGATGAAAATTCAAAAAACGTGGCCTTTGCATCCATAATTTTTTAATTATAACAAAAAACGGCTCTTTTTGCAAAAGCCGTTTTTCATTCTAGATTCTAGCTTCTAGGTACTAGATTCTCGCAGTTTACGGATTTGTTGAAAGCCTTCTGAAAATAATCACAAACAGAGCAATCAATACGCCGATAATAATGATCCAAAGGTACCAGGCCTTGATAAATTCAATGAACGGCGAATCTGAAACGGCCGCCGTGGCGGTGCCGCCCGTAATGTTTACGGTGAAAAAGTCGGAATCGGACATATTTTGGGAACTGGTGCTTGCTATCACTTGCACGGCTTGGCTGTTTTGGGATTGGATGGTGCCGGTAAAATAAATAGCCTTTGAGGTGTTGGCTGCCAGTGAGCCCAAGTCAATCCCCGAAACAACGCTCCCGGCCGCCGCCGCGGCGTCTATGGTTAAGTTTCCGGTGTAAGCAATATTGTTAGTAAGGTCTGCCGAAACCATGGCATTTAATGGATTGGCGGAAATGTTTTTTACCACCATTAAAAATTCAACCGTATCGTTATTGGCCACATCAATACTTTTTGTCCAGGAAGTATCTTCGGCTTGCTTTTTGCCGACAAATGAAATAACCAGGTTTTTGGTTTGGATTGTCCCATCAGCTTGTCCTACCCCACTAGTGGTAGTGGTAGATTGCCCCTGCACGTTATTTTGGCAAAAAGTGATATAGTCAGCCGAATTAACTGCGCAGGTTGAACCATCACACTTCAATTGGCTTTTGCAAGAATTGTCTTGGCAACTGTCAATGGTGCAGGTATTGGCATCTTGGCAGTTTTGGTAAACTCCCTGTCTGGCTCCCGCTGAATCGTACCAGTAAATATTATTATCGGAGCAGTTGGTCCTATAATTTTTTATGTAACTGGTAGTTTGGTTATAAGTGGTGTTTGTGTTGGTGTTAGTTGTGGTGGTGGTATTATAATTCACCCCGGCCTTATTAACGCAGGCGCCGTTTTGGCAAGCCTGGTTGGTCAAATTACAGTTCTGGCTGACCGCCTGGATGTTGCTGCAAGAATCATACCAGTACGCCACATTGCTGATACAGCTTTTTGAAGCATATTGATAGCAGGCAGGGGCCGCCGCTCCGGTTTCGGTAGAATTTGCCACCAAGAAAGCTGAAACCACCACGCAGGCCGCTAAAACTCCAACAATAAGACTGTGTTTTTTCATAAGGTTTTAATTAGAATTAATACTAAACACTAGCGTTTTATCGGCTTTTTGTCAATACTATTGCTGAGGGGGCAGAGTCTGTTGGTTTTGTTGCATTTTGCGATAGTAATAATAGGCCAATGCCAACAAGATAAGTAAGAGAAGGATCCACCACAAATTTGCCCAGAACCAGTACAAGAATGCATTCCATCCGTTGGCTCCGCCAAGCGCAGCCGCTTGGTTTAAGTTGCTAGCTTCAATAGTTGGTTCACTGAAGGCAGGTTCTTCCATGACCGGTTCTTCGTCTGTTGCTCCGGCAATGTCAGTTGTTTCTTCGGTTTCAGCGGTTGTCCCGCCTCCCGTGTAAGGAGGCGGAGTATAGGCGGGGGGTGTGTATGTTACCGGC
>Ga0155773_107_pt1 | contig 13098 bp, 8 predicted proteins | sample RifCSPlowO2_01_FD_107427 | JGI IMG/M metagenome (GOLD analysis project Ga0155773, IMG submission 107427) | Candidatus Staskawiczbacteria bacterium RIFCSPLOWO2_01_FULL_43_17b | reverse complement strand
TACCATTTGAAAGCTGGCGATAATGGTGTGGCCACTGGTAATGTTATTAAAAGTGTAGGTTGAAAGTTGTCCCACGCTGGCACCGTCAACTACCACATCAGCAACGGTAAAGCCGGGGTCGGGGGTCATGGTGAAAGTGAAACTTGAGCCTGGGGCAACGTAAATCAGTCCTGCCGGAGTAATAGCTCCAAAGAGTCCGATAGCGTTGGCATGAATAACGTAGGGGCTGTAGCTACCACTGGTAGAGCTACCTCCACTTCCCCCGCCGCCGCCACCTCCTGTGCTGGCACTGCTACCTCCTGTGTTACCACTGCTACCACCACCCGAACCACCTCCACTGCCACCTGAACTTCCCCCACCTCCGCCGGTTCCGTTCGGAGTGCTATCACAAATATTACCAATACCATCGCTATCCGTGTCCGCCTGGTCAGTATTGGCGTTGATGGGGCAGTTATCGTTTGCATCAAGTACGCCGTCCCCGTCGTCATCAGTATCGCAAACATTCCCGATACCATCATTATCAGTGTCTAGTTGGTCAGTGTTAGCGTTGATGGGACAATTGTCTGACCCATCTAAAATAGTGTCGTTGTCGTCATCATCTTCACACACGTCGCCCATGCTGTCACCATCAGTATTCAATTGATCTGCATTGGCAACTGAAGGACAATTATCAAGATTATTGTTTATTCCATCTCCGTCAGTATCATCTATGGACGGCGGATTGGGGGTGCTATCGCATACATTTCCTACCCCATCACCATCATTGTCCGCCTGGTCCGTGTTGGCGTTGATGGGACAGTTGTCTGTAGTATCTAAAATAGTGTCGTTGTCGTCATCAGTATCACACGCATCGCCCATGCCATCACCATCAGTGTTTAATTGGTCTGCATTGGCAATGGATGGACAATTATCAGCGTCATCTAAAATAGTGTCGTCGTCATCATCGGTATCATCCGGACTGCCGTTATTTACAAACGTGCAGATAATGGCTTCGCCGGCATCAAAGTCAATAGTGGCGGTGGCGGTTTCTAAATTTATGGTAGTGCCGTTGTCCGGGTCACTGCAAGATATGTCAGTAATGTCCCAACCGCTTATGGCAGTTTCTGTAACCGCATACGAACCTGCTGAAATATTTAAAAAGCTTGTGTAGTTAGCGCTTGAACCGTTATCTGTCAACGAAAAGTTGCCTAAGCCTCCGGTGAAACTAAAACTTTGGCTGCTTTCTGGTTCTGCCTCTTTAGTAATAAGAATCCCCGAAACCGGGCCGTTATCTTCGTTTCCATCAGCCGCTTCGCAATTGATGATAATATTTTCTCCTTCTTCGGCATCACAAAAATCAAAGCCGGGTCCCCCATCAATGGTGTCATCCTGGTTTGATGTGGTAATAACAATATCATTGCCCGCTCCGCTCTCAATGCTATTTTGTCCGTTTCCTCCGGTAATCTTATCATTGCCGCTACCGGTTATGATAGTGCCGGGCTGGTTGCCGGTGGTTACGGTATTTGTCCCATCTCCGGCATTAACGGTGTTATTGCCGTTTCCCGCATCTATAATATCGTCTCCCGTTCCGGTGGTAATGGTATCGCCGTCAGTGCCTCCGTTAATTTCGTTATTCCCGTTGCCGGTGACAATGGTATTGACGCCGTTTTTTGCGTCAACAAAATTTGCGCCCTCTCCCGCGTCGATCCAGTCGGTGGAATTTCCACCGGTTATATTGTCATCTCCGCCAAGAGAACAAATGGTATTATTTCCATTTTGTGCTTTAATAGTATCATTTCCTTCTGTTCCAACAATTACTTCGTTGCCGCCGTTTTCTGTAACCGTTTCATCAATTATCCCACTATAAGCGCCCATAGTGTCGCCATCCTTTACTAACATATTATCTTCATTGACATATATAGTAGCTTCCAGGCCGTTGCATACGGGAGTAGCCGCAAAAACAATTGGCGCGCCCAAAAACATAAAAAGCGTTGCAATAACCAACGCCGTACCCAAAACCATTATGCTTATTTTTGCCCTTTGCGCTAAAAGAAAAGATGTTTTCATGATTAGAAAAATTTAATATTTTAAATTACTCAATCTTAGTTCTGTCATAGGACAATGTCAATATGTTCAGTTTTTTATTCAATCATTTTTGTCCACAGTTTATGCACACGCAGGATTTTTGTGGCCTATCGGATTGCAGTAAAACTTGTTAGGACGGCCTATTACGCGAGGTGTTTATGTATATACAATGACGTTGAAGTTATGTAAATATTGACAAGGACTCCTGCATTAAAGTAAAAATAACTACATGCCGAAACTGGGAATGACTCATCTGCCAAAAAAAGGTCGACTAATGGCAGCCGGGTGGGACATGATAGGCATAAAAAATAAAAATAAAAATAAAAAATATTATTATGAATCAAGCACAAGCAATAAAAGCAAATAAGACAGCAGTTGTAGCAACGATTGCTGTTTTATTATTTTCTTTTTTAGGAGCTTCAAACGCTTCAGCTGCTTTTTGGGCAGTTAACGAGAATACCGGGTTTAGTTCAACAAACTTATTGGAAGCCGAAGGCGAAGATGAGTTTACCCTGACTAATACCAATTTCGGAGGAGTTGATAATTCCCAATTAGTTGATACGGAAACCGGTTTGAACGCATCAGACAGCAACACCGGCAACGGCACAACCAATTCCGGCAACATTGGTATCGGGGGAGGGTTTGCCAATGTATTCAACTCAAATGACTCTTCTTACGAAAACAGCTGGTGGGAACAGATGGTAGTTTCCGGAAACGATACTACCGGAGCTTCATCATTCAACGAAGCCGAAGCTGAATTTGAAAATGAAGTGGAAGTTGATCAGACCAACACCGCGAATTTAGACAACGACATTGTTGTTGATGCTAATACCGGAGACAACTCCGCCAGCACCAACACCGGCACCGGCGATGTGAAAACGGGCGAAGCAGATGCTACTACTACCGAGGCCAACGTTGCCAATGGTAATATCTTTTCTTCCACAGGAAGCCTGCCAAGCTCATTGTTTGCCAACATGGCCAAAAACATTACCACCGGATTTGATTCAGATAACGATGCTGAATCCGAAGTGGAAAATGACATGGACGTTGACAGCACTAACACCGCTATGTTTGCAAATCTTTCCAGCACTATCTTGAATACCGGCAAGAACGTATCTGACAGCAACACCGGCATGGGCGGAGTTGATAGCGGAAACGCCGAAGGCAATACTTCTATTGCCAATGACGCTAACGCCAATGCGGTTGATATAGAAATTGTAGGAGATGACGACAATTCTTTGGCAGCGGTCAACGATACCACCGGAGCTGAATCAACTAACGATGTTGAAACCGAAGTGGAAAGCGACATTGATGTAGATAACGACAACGACGCTGAATTGACCAGCAAAGCCACCATGAATGTTAATACCGGAGATAATACTTCCAGCACTAACACTGGTAGCGGAGATGTTTTGACTGGCAATGGTGAAGGAAATATCATGATTAGCAATGGCGGTAGCGCCACTGGTAGGTTCTTCAACGAAAATACCACTTCATTGATGTTCACTTCCAGCATGTTTGACTTGATGGCCGGCAACGATACTACCGGATTTATGTCAGATAATGATGCTGAAGCTGAATTGGAAAACGAAGTTGACATTGTCAATGACAATGACGCTAATGTTACCAACACTGCCACTGGAACCATTGAAACCGGTCTGAACGCATCAGACAGCAACACCGGTAATGGTAAAGTTGATACCGGAAACGCTGACGCCGGAGTTTCTATTGTTAACGATTTGAACGTTAACCAGACCACGGTACAGCAAATGGCCGTAGGAATGATGGTGGCAGGAAATGACACCACAGGAGCTTCATCAACCAATGATGTTGAAGTGGAAATGGAAAATGAATTGACCATTACCAACACCAACGACGTCACGCTGGTTAACACTTCTGTAGTAGATTCCAGCACGGGAAGCAATTCTTCCAGCTTTAACACTGGCTCGGGTTCTTCTACGACCGGAAACTCTAGCGTGTTGTTTGGCATCATCAACCAGGGCAACGGTAACTTCAATCTTGTTCAGTAATTTACTGTTCGGTAATATCTAGTTACGTGCTCTTGTTGCGCGTTGCAGAACCCAAGCGCAAGCTTGGGTTTTGCCCCAGAAAGGCTTTGTGGCCTTTCTGGGGCAAAATATCACTTGATATTTTGCGCTCAATACGTTAGGGTGATACATCTTTATATATGTTGATTACTAGAAGACAAAGGTTCTTCATTTCAAAAGGGGCCACATTATTTTTGGCACTCTTGTTTTTGGTGTCTTCGGTTTTCCCCTATCCGGTTATGGTAGCTATGGCCGAGGAACAAGACGCCAGCGCCACTAATACCACCACCGGCGCGGATTCAACCACTATCAGCGAAACCAATGTAACCAATTCAACAGAAGTAACCAACCAAAACGATGCCGTAACTTATAATAACGTGTATTTAAAATCAGAAACCGGCAATAATAATGCCAGCTATAATACCCGTTCGGGAGTTATTACCACCGACCGGGCCGAGGGCAGGGGTGAAATGGTTAACCTTATCAATAATAATGTGGTTAATGTTGAACCAACACAAACTGGCAATGTAAGCGCGGGAAATGAAAACACGGGGGCGGGTTCAGACAATCAGGCCACCGTTAACATTACTAATGAAACCGTTATCAAAAACATTAACAGTTCCAATACCGTCAACCAGGTGAAGGCAGATGTCATTTCCGGCCGGAATAATTCCAGTGCCAATACCGGCCACGGCATCATTTTAAGCGGCGAAGCTAATTTAGGACTTAACTTCATGTCGTTAGCCAACACTAATTTTACCGGAGTTAAAAATTTATACGCGGATACGCAAAATATTTTTGGAAACCATGTGGGCAATATTGATTTTAGCCGGGCAACTACCAGCACTCCCCAGCTGGCTGAAGCCTTAATGAGCATTGCCAATAAAAATACGGGATCGGGTTCTACCAACACCGCCACGGTTAATATTGATAACCAGACCATTATTTCTAATAGCAACAACGGAAAACTTAACAATCAAATCCAGGCCAATGTTATCAGCGGCCAGAATAAGGCCAACCAAAACACGGGGACCGGTTCCATCGCTTCCGGAGACGTGAACTCTTCGGTCAACGTGATGAACTTTTTGAATGCCAATATCACCGCTTCAAACTTTTGGCTAAAGTCGCTGAATGTATTCGGCGATTGGTCGGGCAACATTAACTTGCCTCAAATGCCTGCTCCTAATTTGGTGGTTGCCCCCTACACTCAAACCATAGCCGGGGAAAATACCACTACCGGCGCCAATTCAGAAAACGAAGCTTCGGTTGAAGTAACCAATGAAACTGTCCAAACCAATGATAATATTGCCGATATTACTAATGATTTTTTGGTAAAATCAAATACGGGTAGTAACATAGCTTCATTTAATAACGGGTCGGGAGCGGTAAAATATGGAGACGCCAAAGCTGAAACTAACACCGCCAATGTGGCTAATGTTAATATCACCGGAGACTCCTGGTGGATCTTGGTTGTCAATAAATTCGGCAATTGGCAAGGGACCACGGTTGGCTCACCTTCGGATATGATGGTCAACAGCGGCCAGAATGCTACGGTTCTCTCGCCCGTTAACAGCGGCATCGAAGTATTCAACGACACAACCGGCGCCAATTCCAATAATGCGGCCGGGGCTTCTATTTCCCATAGTAACCAGCTTTCCAATATCAACGATGCCAGCATCACTAACAATATTTCTGTGGTGGCGGTGAGCGGTGAAAACCAAGCCGAATACAATGTGGGCCATGGTTATATTGAAGTAGGAGATGTAACCAGCGCTATCAATGCCATGAACATTGCCAACGTGAACGTTAACGTCGGCAATGTGCTGATTGCCATGGTCAATGTATTTGGGGACTGGTCTGGAAATATTGTTTTTAACAGTGGGGCTTCTCCCTTAAACATGTTAGGTTTCCCACAGTCAGGGACGGGTTCGTCAAGCGCCTTTAATCAGGCTACGGGTTCCGGGGCCGTAGGTTCCGCTTTAAACAACTATAATAGCTCTGTTGATATTAACAATCAAAATACCGCTACCAATACCAATAATTCTTCGGCCACTTCGTCTACCGGCCAGAATTCAGCAAATTTTAACACCGGGTCGGGCATTGTATCAACCGGAACTTCTGATACGGGCTCAAGCCTGCTTAACCAATCAAACAACAACCAGGTTAATGTAGGGGCAGGCGGATGTGGCAGCGGCGCAACGGGAAACGGTACGACCGGATCGGAGTCTGAAAATAATACAACAACCCTAAATAGCTGTAACCTTGACATAGATAACCAAAATACCACTGAAAATAATAGTAATGTGTTGGTAAATAATTCAACGGGTAACAACGTTGCCAGTTATAATACGGGCAACGGAGTGGTTGACACCAGCTGGGTGGATACTTTTGTTCAATTGTATAACCAAAGCAATGAAAACCAGGTTACCGTGGGCCAGGTGGAAGCGATTGTTGACAGCGGAACCGAAGACGAAGCTACCGGTGGTGAAAATAATAGTGATTCAAGCGCGGGTGATACAACTGGTGGCGATACAGATACTGAGAGTAGTATAGATGCCAATAGCGGGAATGAAAATGAAAGTGGTGATGGCAGCACTAGCGATACTGGCGGCACCGATCAAACCGGACAAGATGCACAGGAAGAAACTGCCACCACTGGTAGTGAGAATACTGGTAATGCTGGCAACGGTACATCGGGCCAAAATAATAGTACCACCCAGGAAAATTCCAGTTCCAATAATCAAGGCAATCAAAACACCCAAAATACCCAGGGCAACCAAAATAACCAGAATAGCAATAATTCGAACACGCAAAATGGAGGTGCCGGCACTGGTGCCGGTGGTCCTTCCCCTGCTCCTGCGTCCCAGCAAACTCCTGCTGTTGGCACTTGCTCCCCTACCAGGCCTAAGGGAGACATTAACTGTGATGGCAAGGTTGATATTTACGATTTATCGGTGGTTATGGGCAATTGGTCAAAACGTTTTAAAGAAAAGAAAGCGGACATTTCGGGTGACGGAAAGGTTGACTTTTACGATTTATCCATTATTATGGGCAATTGGAGCAAAAAAGTAAAAAAGACATGAAGAAAATAATCTTGGGCGGTATTTTTTTATCACTGGCAGTGCCGATGCTGGCCGTAGCCGCAGAACCTAAGGGGGTTTTGTATTTTTCAGCGCCTCAATCGGCGGCCGTAGGCCAAAATCTTACCGTGGTGGTCATGGCCGACCCCAAAGGTCAACTGCTTGATACAGCCAGAGCCGTAGTGACATTTTCCAAAGACACCTTGGAAGTAAAAAGCGTTGTTTTAAGCTCAACTTTTTCAGTAGCGGACCCGGATAGTTTTTACAATAATACGGAGGGAGTGGTTTCCTATGCAGGAGGAATTCCGGGCGGAACATCACAACTTTCTTCGTTTGCGACGATTACGTTTATGGTGAAAAAATCCGGTAATGCCACCATTGCTTTTGACGGGCAGTCAATCATGTTGAGCGGCGGGGTAAATATGCTGTATGGCACGGGCAAGTCACTGGCTTTTACTATTGCCGAGCCCTCTGTTGCTCCCCCACCCGTAGTTCAGGAAGCCGCCAAACCTGTTGCCGCTCAAAACAATTCCCAGCCAAAACCTTCGGCTAAAGCAGCTGCAGGTTCCGGCGATGCGACGGCCGCCTTAGAAGTTGCCATTGTTCCTGTTGTTGGACAAGCTCCTTTTGGAGTTTTAAATTACCTGATTGCTAACCCATGGTTTTCCCTATTTTGGTTATTAGTGGCAGTTAACATAGTATTTATGTTCAGGAAAAGAATATCCGGCTTAGTATTTAAATATAAATTTGCCGTACTGGTCCTAGTGGCCGGAGGGCTGGTTTTTGGCATGCCTGTGGCATTGGCAGCAACCTCCAGCAGCACGGTGGTCTATCCTTCCAAAGAAGCCGTGACGGTTTCCCCGGGTAAGAGTGTTAAAAAATCACTCTTAATCGTAAACAGTAGTAACGCACCCATAACCCTAAAGGTGTCCGTCCGCGATGTTAAGCCACTTGACCAATCAGGGGGCATCACGTTTTATAAGCAGGAAGGTGATTTTCCTGCAAGCGGCTGGTTGTTTCCCCAATATGAAGTGGTTACGGTGACTGCCTTAAACTCCCAAAAAATGGAGTATATTGTTTCAGCAGGCAAAGATATGCCCGGCCGCGGCTATGCGGGAGCCATTGTGTTTGAACTCTACGACATTAAAAATAAAAAAACGGCGGGAGAGCCTTTTGGAACCTTAATCAACCTCAATGTGCTTGCTAAGGGTATCACGACAGGCGGTGTGGTTGAATCATTTAACAGTTCGCTGGTGCAATTTGTTGACCCGGTTAAATTCAATTTTACGGTTAAAAATCCCAGCAATTCTAATCTTTCCTTGGCCGGTAACGCGGTATTTAATAACCTATTTGGCAAAGAAGTGGGTCGTTTTAAAACCGGCCAGCTGGATGTCTATCCGGGAGCTACACGCAACTTCAAATTTGAATGGTCCGATGCCCCTATTTTCGGGATTTATACGGGAAACGTTACTTTGGTTGACAGTTTGAGAAAAGATAATATTATCAGTTCGCGGACGTTGCTCATTTTTCTCCCATGGCAAAAATTGCTCGTGGCTCTGCTTTGCATTGCCGTAGTTTTGGGCGGCATTGTATTGTTGCAGCGGGCTTATGTTAAGAAAAAAGCCCTCAACATTTCTGCCCGCGCGGCACTGGCCGCTTCCGGCAAAGATATGCTGGGATGGCCGGGCCTAGCTATTTCTTTTTTAAGAAGAAAGGCGCAAACGCAGTTGGCAAAAGTGCAAAACCTGCCAATACTTAAGAAATAGCGGGTGCAAAAGAAAAACAGCGGTTCTCCCCTTCTCCCCGCTGTTTTTCTTTTGATTTTTTATTGCACGGCCAAATCGGCTCGCACCCGGCCCCATCCGTAATCTTTATCTTTACCGGATCTTCCCAAATCTTTTGCGGTGGTAAATAATTTGTTTTCAATTTGGCTTTGAGTATACGTTGAATGGGCACTTTTGATGAGTGCGATGACGCCGGTAATCATGGGAGTAGCCATGCTGGTGCCGCTCCAACTGGCGTAACTGTTGCCTAAAAGACTGGAATAAATGCCTACGCCCGGGGCGGAAATATCTACGGCACTTCCCCTGCCGGAAAAACTGGCAATTTTATCAGTGCTGCTAACCGCGCCAACGGTGGTTGAATAGCTGATGCAGCCCGGAATAGACACGCCTCTGATTCCACTATTTCCGGACGCCACCACTACGGGCACATTTTTTTGGACAGCATATTTTATCGCGTTGGTTAAATCCGGCATGATGTTATCGCAGTAACCCCGATAAAGATACGGAGAACCCGTGCCCAGGCTGATACTGATGGCATCGGCGCCAAAATCATCAACGGTTCCGTAGGTGCCGTCAGGCCCGTCTATCGCCCAGTAAATCGCCGCTACCACGTCACTGAAGTATCCTGAACCGTTTTCATCAAGTACTTTTCCGGCAATGACTCCGGTATCGGGAGCCACTCCTTTGGCATTCGCTTCAATGCCATCGGCGGTGATAATACCCGCCACGTGGCTACCGTGGCCCTGGTCGTCCATTGGGTCATCGTCGTTATTAACAAAATCTTCGCCGCCCAGGTAACTGGAAATGAGTTCGGGGTGGGCGTAATTGTAGCCGGTATCTAACACCACCACCTTTCTGCCCACTCCGGTATTGCCAGCCACGTGCACAGTATTGGCGCTTATCTGTTGATTGGCGCTGGCGCTTTGAACTCCCAATCTTCCGCGCAAACCGACAAACTCGTCATCTTCGGCCAAGGCGAACACTTTAATATCTTCCTGTAAATTTAGTGATTCGGCCACGTTTTGGGGGCAATGAAAGGCTTTAAGCGTCTTGGCATCTGTTACGAGTTTACAACCCTTGGAAAGCGCGCCACTTGCTTCTTGGCTATTGTGGGCAATTACCCTTTTGAAATTAAAAAAATCTTTTTGTTGGAAAGATTCTTTGGCAACGGCAATTTGCGCAAATGTGAAAACTACAACCAGCGACGCCAGCACCAACGTATATTTTTTGTTAATCATGAATTCATTATAGTATGTCAAGTAGCCTTGTCAACCGTTTTTAACATGGCCGGTAGTTTTTTGAAGCTTTCCGTGAACGCGTTCATCGCTTTAGTTCCGCGAAGCGCGTATGCCGGATGAAGCATAGGAGCAATGCGCAAATCCCCCACCCTAAACAACTTTCCCTGGTCACGGCTTATTTTAGCCTCCGGTAGAAAGTATGAAGAGCATATTTTCGGCGGTCGTTCGGAAAGCAAGATTTCTTGAATCCTGTTTTCCTCTCTCCCTAGAAAATAATTCATTGAGAATCTTCCCAATGGCACGATTATTTTTGGTTTGATAATTTTAATTTGACGGGTTAAATAAGGTTTATAGGCTTCAATTTCTTGGGTCAGTGGGTCGCGGTTTTCCGGCGGCCGGCGTTTTACAATATTGGTAATATACACATTCTCTTCTTTCCAGCCAAGCTCGCGAATGCATTTTCTAAGCAGTTGGCCAGACCGGCCCACAAACGGCCGCACCAGTTCATCTTCCAGCGCCCCCGGAGCCTCACCAATAAAAAGCACCTGGCAATCCGCGCTTCCTTCACCAAACACCAAATTGGTTTGCAATGGCAGGTTTTTGTCGGCCGCCATTTCCTGCTTTAGCTTTTCCAATTCTAAAATTTTATTCATATCTTTTCTTTAAAAATTTCTTTCCCTTAATTTTGTCGGGCAAATACGATCGTTTTTGGCCTGATTTTTGAAGCGAGTGGTTCCATCTCAGTAGAAGAATTTTAATTATTATTATATCCGTAGATGATTAAAATTCTCTACGGGGTAGCCCTGTAGTGAAGTTTTATTTTATAAAACTTCTACTGCCGGGGCACCCCTTTAAAGTAACTCTGAAATAAGTATTAATCAAGACTAAAGCAAAACCGCCAGAAAGCGGTTGTTTGTCGCACAATATAAGTAGCCTCCTACGGAAAATCCCAAGATCTCTAAATCTAAAAATGTGGTCATTATTGAAAAAAGTCAGAACCCATTTTGAACAGAACCCCGAGCCCGACTAGCTGTATTTTAGCAAGAAAGATTTTGAAAAACAAACGACCAGCGCACGCCGCCGCGCCCGCGGGCGCGGCGGAAAACGGGGGCAGACCGACGACCGCACGAACAGGCAAAAATTTTCTCCCCCAGCTCAGAAAATTTTTGCCTTTTCGTCGTTGGCTGAAAATTTTGTTTTTTGGTTGTTTTAATCTTCTAAAATATTAGAATTTAATTACAGTTAGTGGGATTTATGGCTTTTATATCTCCTATTAGTTTCAATGAATTGACTATTTTATCTTCGATGTCAGATATTTTTTGAGCAGCTCGAAGTTCTGCGTCCGAGGATCCATCAAAATTGACATAAGAGTGTGTATTTATTCGCAGGGCAAAATCCTTGTTTGTTATTATGGCGTAAGAAGTTCCCTGACGAAATGCTATAATTTTTTCTTCTCCGATTGTTGTGAAATCTAAATAAGCTTCTTTATTATGACAGTCTATTGGTTTCACTACGCCCCACCCATTATTCTCCATCCATTTATTATTATTTTCATCATAATAGATTGTTTCTGGGCTACTTGGGCTTCCAAAAGAAAAATTGTTTTTTGGGGTGGCAGAAATGCCAAAGTCAAATTCAATGTCTGCAAGCACAATAGACAGCAAGTCGTTTTGGTGATTGATTCTATCAATCACCGTGATTTCTTTCGGATATTTAAATTCTAATCCGTATTTATCATTTTTATAGTCGGACCAAGTACTAGCATCCAAAGAGACCGTATCAAAATTTATATCTTTGGTTTTCGATATGCAATAAGTCAAAGAATCATATCTGTTTTTAATAAGATCGCAAATAGAAATATCTTTTTTTGCTACCGCCACTTTTTCATAACATTGTTCACTCTCCCAATAATTTATCGCCTCGCCATTTTGACCTTGTGTTTGCCAAGATTCACCTTTAGCAGTTCCTATTGTATTTTTAATTTTGTAGCAAATGGATAAATCCTTTTTACTTTCGGCTAAATCAATATAACAAGCATTTCTATATCCTCCGCCTTCTTGGACTTTATTACACATTGAAACATTGCCTGTTGCAACAGCGACACCCTTATAACACATCGGGTCATTTTTTAGTTTTGAATCGCATATCTCAAAACTTTTAGTAGCAACTGCTATTTTCTCATAACAACGATTTTTTTGATATGCCGATAGTGAACCATATGTGTCTATTGTGCCAGACATTAAGTCGCAGATAGAAATATCGTTTTCCCCTACAGCAGCTTTTTCTAGACAATCATCTATTGAACTTTGAGAAACTTTTTGCGTATTACAAAAATCTGAAGCACTCTTGTTGGAGGATACCCCAAATTTTAAAGTGGAAAGAATTTTGTTAAATTGTGATATGTCTGAATTTTTACTATTAATGGCGATTATATGCCCACTTGTTGTTATACATCTTGTATAGCTAGGATTATCATTACAGCTATTTTGTCTGCCATCAATATGAATATTATTTTGCTTGTCATTTGTAGGATAAATAAAAAGACCTACATTTTCTGATGTTCCAGCCAGTTGTTCTGCAGGTGTAGAATAATATTCTTTTTCAACCGTCCAGCCATTTGGGTATTGGAAAGAAATTGTTTCTTTGCCAATCGTCCAGTCATATGTTTTCCAGTTGGCGGTTTGGTCTTTTTGGGACAAAAAATATTGGTAAACAGAAAATCCGCCCAAAGCAATGGCTGCCACGGCAATAATAGTTGCAATGCCGAACAAAATTAAAATTTTACGATTCATATGTTTGAAAATAATTTTATTTATAGTACCACAAAACAACCAAAAAACAAAATTTTCAGCCAACGACGAAAAGGCAAAAATTTTCTGAGCTG
>Ga0155773_107_pt8 | contig 13720 bp, 17 predicted proteins | sample RifCSPlowO2_01_FD_107427 | JGI IMG/M metagenome (GOLD analysis project Ga0155773, IMG submission 107427) | Candidatus Staskawiczbacteria bacterium RIFCSPLOWO2_01_FULL_43_17b | reverse complement strand
GCTTGGGTTTACGGACGCGAAAGGATTTTGAAGATTTCATCCCATGAGTGCACTCTGGTGATTAAATCATGCGTTTCCTCTGAACGGTTCCAAGTGCGGTCAAAAAGCAAAACCGGAACACCTTTATCTGCGCAACGCCTCGCTGTTTCCGGATGGTCTTCAATGTGCAGCGCAACGTCAATTTCTTTGCAAGCCATAGGTTTGGGGCGGTGCAAAATCGCACCGTTGTCACTGCTGCAAAAATGCACATCTTTGAACATTTTCGGAAAATGCCGGTCAATCATTTCGCGCGTTCCTTCGGCAATTTCCACTGGTCGAGCGGTGATGATGTGTAGTTCGTGGATTATCGCCAATCCCTTAATCGCTTTTTGCGCCCCAAGCATTGGGCAGATGTTTCTTTTGGCTTCGGAATTATCAAAGGCAATGAAACGTTCCCTGCCCTGTTCTTTGGTGATTTTCCACACGCCGTCGTACCGGAAAGAAGTAAACTCTTCCACGCGGAACTGTTCGTTGTAGCGTTCATTGCAGAAGGCAAGAAACGCCGGGAAAGTATCCACAGCTACGTCGTCAAAATCAATGCCGATTTTCCGTTTTGTCACGGTTTTTCCCTTTCGTAAAAAAAGTAGGTACTGGTTAATTTTATATCATACCTTATCACTCATTGCAATTGTGGCGTTACGTTGAAATTTCAATAAAAAAAGAGTAAATTTAAGTATATGAAAGTTATTATTGTCAGGCATGCGAAGACCAATGAGAATGCGCAGGATAGGTTAGCTATTGCCAAATCAAATATTTTGTTGAATGAAGAGGGGGTAAAGCAAGCTGAAAAGCTGGGGCATTATTTGAAAGGCCACCGGATTTCACATGCGTATTCCGGCCCATTAAAACGCGCCGTGCATACGGCTGAAAAAATTTTACAGCATCACCCGGATGCACAGCTGATTGTTTCTGACCATTTAAACGAGCAAAATTTGGGGGTGGCTGAAACCATGCCCAAAGCCGTTTGGAAAGAGATGAAGAAAAAATCCACAGACCCGTGGCATTTGTTTAAAGAGGAAAAAGGGGAGTCGTACAGAGACATGCAGGCTCGGGTGGCAAAATTTTTCCACGAACTAATTGCCAAGCACGGGCCCAATGATACTATTTTAATGGTCAGCCATGGCGGTACGTTGGGAGTTTTATTGTTGCATATTTTGAAAAAAGAACTGACCGAAGAAAATTACCGCGCCCACCAGCCCAAAAATACAGAGTTTACGATTGTGGAAATTAGTGAAGATGGGCAAAAGAAAATTCACGATTTAAATAGTAATAAACATTTAAATTAAAAAACTATGCTAGACGCATTTAAAAATTTGGGAAAGTTGAATGAATTAAAAAAGATGCAGGATGAATTTAAGAAGGAGCGCATGACCATTGAAAAAAGGGGAGTGGTGGTTACCATGAATGGAAACTTCGGAGTTGATGAAATAAAGTTAAATCCTGAATTGGGCATTGAAGACCAGCAGAGCGCACTGAAAGAGGTTATAAATGAGGCTCGAGAAGAAATACAAAAGACATTGGCAAAGAAGATGATGGCTAGTGGAATCGGGTTTTAAATCTTAGTCAAAAAAAACCGCTCATTGAGCGGTTTTTTGGTGTAATTGACATGGGCGTGGATACCTGATATAAAAACACCAGTACCATGATATTTTTACGCCCCAGTGTTTGGGGTGTATGGGCTTTAACTACGGGGGTAATCATGGCATTGGTTTTGCCTAAGGATTTTGACGGGCCGGCGTGGGATGCTTGCGGACAATTTTTGCGTCAATTTCACGAGAAGGCCAATGAGGTCTTTAAGGCAATGCACCAACCCGAATTCGGGTTCGTTGTTGCCCATTGGCAAAGTGAGACTGCAAAAATCCCCACACATTACTTGCGTCGTGTGGGATACTCCAGCCCCGCGTACGTTCTCCTGGACAATTTTGTTGGATTTGGGGTTGGGATTGAAGACCCCTTTCGACCCAAAACTTTTTCGGCGGCGGAAAACCTTGTCAAGGTTGCCAAGAAAAAGTTTGAGTTGAAATTTGGGTTGATCTTCTGGACTAAGCCCGGTTTCGATTTTGTTCCCAGTAAGTATTACCGGGTAATGATAGGGGAACAACTTGCGGGAAGCGCCAAGAAGTAGTGTCGTTAGTAAGCCATTCGGATTTCCGCGTGGCTCTTTTTTTGAATATTATAGACATTAATAGCTCTTGGTTGTATTATACATTCAAGTCGCTCTTAACATCGTCTGGCTACCAAGAACCATTTTCTCATAAAGGGAGAGATACATGCTCAATCGCATCGGTTTTGTGGCGTTTTTCATCATGGCCTTGGCTTTCGCGGGTTGCTACAGGAAGCATGCGGATGACCCTACGCAAAAGTGGGTCAACATCCACCGGCTGTTCATGAACGAACCACACTCCTACACGTTTATGATCAAGGATGACCCTGCGAGCAAGGATTTTAAGATGATTCGTGTCGTCAATCGCGGGTTATCCAGTGTTGGCAGGCCAAGTCCGCGAATCATCGAAGATGTCCTCAAGGGAGAGTTGATGTGGGCCACGGCAAAAATTGGTGAGTACTCTGAAGGGTCTTACCTTTACGATCTGGAAATCCACATTCACAGTGTCAAGGATGTCGAGCCGGGCGGATGGGAAAAAATGGAGGGGAAGACTCTCCGAAAAGGTCAAAACGCCGTAATTGAGTGACGCAGGCCATGGTGAAACCATGTTTTCGCCAGGGATTTTTTTTGCTATACTAATCATACATGCGGATTACATTTTACGGTGCGGCGCAAACGGTGACGGGGTCTAAATACTTACTGGAAGTTGGGGACTTTAAATTACTGTTGGACTGCGGCATGCACCAGGGCAAGCGTGATGTTGCCAATGAATTAAACGAACATTTTCCTATTAATGCAGATAAGGTTGATGCTGTGATACTTTCGCACGCCCATGCAGACCACTGCGGCATGTTGCCGGTGCTGGTGCGGGAAGGTTTTAAGGGAAAAATTTATTGCACCGCCGCTACGGCTGACATTGCCAAATTTATTTTAGAAGATGCGGCCAATATCCAGGAACATGACGCGTTTTATTTTAATAAACATTTGCCCGAGGGGCACAAGCCGATTGTGCCATTATATAGCCACCAAGATGTAAAGAAGGTGGGCGGCCATTTTGAGCCCGTGCCATATTTTAGGTTAAGCGGGCAATGGACCCAATTAAACCCGAACATCCGTTTTAAATTTTATGACGCGGGGCATATTTTGGGGTCTGCGGTGACACTTTTAGAGATAACCGAGGCCGGGCAAACCAAGCGTTTGGTGTTTACGGGTGACTTGGGCAGGCACTTTTTGCCTATTTTGCGGGATCCCGAATTCGTCCAAGAACCGGCAGAAATGTTAATTACTGAAGCAACTTATGGCGGCAGGGCCCACAAACCAGTGGCAGATTTAGAGGGCGAACTAAAAACCATTATCACCCAAGCCGTGGTACAAAAAAGTAAAATTATTGTGCCGGCGTTTTCATTGGGAAGAACGCAGGAATTATTATATGTGTTGCATAAAATGCTGGATGCAAAGCAAATTCCTGCACTACCCATTTTTGTAGATAGCCCATTGTCACAAAAAATCACTCGGGTGTTTAACACCTATACCAATGACTTTGACGAACAATTTTGGGAAGATTTTGGTGAAAAGGGCGAAAAAGCTTTTTTCTTTGACGGCTTAACTAGTACGGCTTCTATTGAAGAATCAAAAAGCATTAACGACAAGCTTGGCCCGTATATGGTGATTGCCGGCAGTGGCATGTGCGAAGGTGGCCGTATTTTGCACCATTTAAAAAACAACATTGATAACCCTAATAATATTTTGTTAATTACCGGATATCAGGCGGAAGGTACGCTGGGCAGAAAGTTGATTGAAGGCATTACACCCGTTAATATTTTTGGTTTGCCGCATCATGTAAAGGCAAAAATAATTGTTTTAAATGAACTTTCCGCCCACGCCGACCAAAAAGATTTATTGAATTATGTGGCGCACATTGAAGGGCTTAAAAAAGTATTTTTAGTGCACACTGAACTTCCTCAGGCAACAGCATTTAAGGGGTTAGTTTCGGCCGCGCATCCTAATATTGAAGTGAATATCCCGGAGTTTAGGGAGGAGTTTGATGTTTAAGTTTCGCTCGGGTATTCCGCTAAAAGATGACGCGGTTAATTTTGCCAGCGCAAACCGGCTGCGGGCCCGCGCGCTCGTGCGCGCAGCTCCCTTCGCCTATTACCGCTCATCTCTCGGCAGAAAACCCCGCCCAGGCGGGGACCATGCTTTTCTGCCTGCGAGGTGCACTTTTGGCGCAATACCCTCGCTTCATGCCGACCCAAAAAGCTTTTTTGGGTCGGCATCTAGTTTTTCCCAAAGCTTTGTGTTATAAAAAAGTTAGCCCATTACTTATTTGTAAAGGAGGTTATCGTGATTGGTTATGGTAGGGGATACGGCCTTTTGCTCTGGTGTACGTTGTTGGTGAATTTGGCAATTGTCATTTCGATGTCTGTTTTGGTCGGACTTAGGATTGGCCTCGATGGCTTCGAACAAAACCCAAATCTACACTGGTGTTACTTGTTGCTCGGCTTTGCGAGCCTGGTCCCGGTGGCGGTCTACACGCACAAGGCATTCAAGTTTAGGGAAGAAGCTCGGATAGCCAGAATGCGCGATTGGTGCATGTCAATATCTTGGCTATTGATCACGATCCTCAATTTTGCCGTCGCAATAATGTGGCAATTATGACGGCCAAAATGCGCCTCGCAGCCAGCACCGCTGCGAGGCTTTTTTCATACGCTTGACTTACGGCTTGATATCGGCTAGTATAGAGGTAAATAGACATAGGCGGCCGGAGGGCCGTTTTAAAAAACAAAAAAATCGGTTAATATATAAACACATGGACATTGTTCAAAAAACCCAAACATTTTTTAAAGAAGTTTACGTTGAACTGCGTAAAGTAAATTGGCTGACGCGCGGCGAGGTTTTGCGCTACACGCTGATTGTGCTGGCGGTGACCATTGTGGTATCCGCATTTTTGGGCGGACTGGATTATATCTTTTCAGAATTAATTAAAAGATTTATCATTAAGTAAAATGTCAAAGCAAGTTGTAGAACAAGGGAAAAATTGGTACGTGATTCACACCTATTCAGGGTATGAAGACGCGGTGGCCAAGAATTTAAAGCAAAGAATTGAAAGCCTTTCCATGGAAGGCAAGATTTTTAATGTCATTGTGCCCAAAGAAAAAAAGGTTAAGATCAAAAACGGAAAGAGAAAAACCGTTGAAGAAAAGATTTTCCCGGGGTATGTATTAGTAGAAATGGTGGTAGATGATGAAAGTTGGTATGTGGTGCGAAACACGCCGCGCGTGACAGGATTTTTAGGGGCAGGAACCACACCTATTCCCGTTTCAGCCGCCGATATGGCTGATTTAATGAAAAGAATGGATGCGGGTGAACCGGAATTTCAAATTGACTTTGAAATTGGCACCGCGGTTAAAATTATGGACGGGCCGTTTAAAGGGTTTGAAGGCAATGTTTCGGAAATTGACCAGGCGCGCGGAAAAATTAAAGTGCTGGTGAATATGTTTGGTAGAGACACACCGGTGGAGTTGGATTCATTGCAGATAAAGAAGATAGGCACATAAATTTTTAATTTCCAATTTTTAATTTTTAAATAAAACTTGAATTTTTAAAAATTGAAATATTAAAACGTTATTTATAAAATTTAAAATTACAAAATTGTAAAAATTAAACTAAATATTGCTCTTGGCGCAGAATAATTCTTTGCCATTACATATTATTTAGTTTTCAGAATTATGGCTAAAGAAATAAAAGCAATCGTGAAAGTGCAAATTGAGGCGGGCAAAGCCAATCCGGCGCCTCCGGTAGGACCGGCGCTGGCGCAGCATGGGTTAAATATCGCGGAATTTTGCAAGGCGTTTAATGATGCCACCAAAGACAAGATGGGCTACACCATTCCCGCGGAAGTAACCATTTTCAAAGACAGAAGTTATACCTTTAAATTGAAAACTCCTCTGGCCTCGCAATTGTTGAAAAAAGCGGCCGGGGTGGAAAAAGGATCCGGCGAGCCCAACAAAAAAATGGTGGGAAAAATCACCAAAGCCCAGTTAAAAGAAATTGCGGAAATGAAAATGCCGGATTTAAATACAACCGATGTTGAACAGGCGATGAAAGTAATCGGTGGAACAGCGAAAAATATGGGGATAGAGGTAAAGTAGAAATATTTAAAAGCGGGCCGCTTCAACGGCCCGCTTTTGTTTTGGCACCAGGCAGAATATTGCGCAAATATTGCTCATATTTTGACAAAAAGAGGACAGTTAGCTAATATGGCTACACCTGTTCTTTCAACCAAACTTCTTATGGGGAAAAACCATGATTACCAGCCATGCCTCGTTGGAGATGTTTCAGGAGTTCAACTGGAAAATTTACCAGTTGAATGATGACCGTCACTGTTCTTCGGTCGTTGACATCATTTCCTACCTGCACCGCGACATCACCAGGATTTTGAAGGCGGTCAGGAAGGAGAAGCACCAAGAACTTGAAAAGCGGATTTGCGTGACGTTTAGCTGGGCGTTTGCAGTGGCCAGCCGGCTCCACATTAACGTGGCACATGAAATGTGGAAACGCTTTCCCGGCTGTTGCCCTTACTGCAAAGGGGCTGTTTGCGATTGCAAAGAGCGTGCCGATAGCCGCCAGGCGCTTACAGCGGCAAGGGACCGCCCCGAGTCTTTGCGTGATTGGCAGAAAATGTTTGCTGCCATTTACCCAAACAACAAGCTGCAAGATTCAGTTATGCATCTGGCTGAGGAAATTGGTGAATTAAGCGAAGCCATCAGGAATTTTTTCGCTGTCCACAGCGATGAGGCATTTAACAACATTGCCGAAGAAATCGTGGACATTTTCGCCAATCTTTTGGGAACGGCCAATTGCCTGGACTTTGATGTGGCGGCGCTTTTGGCCGATTACTACAAAGATGGTTGCCCCAAGTGTCAGCAATGTCCTTGCCGGTGTGGATATATTGTTGTTGACCAGCCGGTGTAGGCTAGATTGTAAAAACACTTTTTCTTGAGCCCCGAGAGAGTTTGTCTCCCGGGGTTTTTATTGTGTTGCTTTTTTATTATAGAATGAGTAAAATGTAGGAACTAATTAAACTTAACGAGCAAGGTATCCAGCGCAAATAGGGTCTGAATGTATATTATTATATATCAACCCCATTTGCGAGGTGAATTTCCTCGCTTCGCTCCGTAAATTCATGATTCTTTCAGATAAAGACATTAAAAAAGCGCTCAAAGAAGGCAAGATTGGTATCACGCCCATGTTCCCTAATTCTTTGCAGCCGGCTTCGGTGGACGTTCATTTGGGGTCGGATTTTCTGGTTTTTAAAAATACCAATAATATTTGCATTGACCCCAAAGAACCGATTGACGACATGATGGACGAATTAACCATTGATGACAAGCGCCAATTTATTTTACATCCGGGCGAATTCGCTCTGGGCATGACGTATGAAACGGTTTCAGTTCCTAATGATATGGTGGTGCAGTTAAACGGGAAATCTTCATTAGGCAGGATCGGGCTGATTGTGCACGCCACGGCGGGTTACGTGGATCCGGGCAACACCTTAAAAATCACTCTGGAATTGCATAATTTGGCCAACCTGCCTATTAAATTGTATTATAAAATGCCCATTGCCCAGATTGCGTTTGTTAAACTTTCCAGTGAAGCAGATGTGCCTTATGGCAAGAAAGCCTTAAATAGTAAATACTTTGGCAGTGTAAAGCCGATAGCCAGCCAGTACCATAAAAATTTCACCAAAAATAACGAGTGGATTAAGTTTAAAAAGTAATTTATGGCAGAAAAAGGTGAGCATGGCAATCCGGATTTGCCAGAAGAAAATTTTTTATCAGAACCATTAAAACCCCATCTTTTTGATCCAGAAAAGTACTTAGAAGATAAGGTTCTGTGGAAGGATAAGCTAGTTTCAGAAGAAGCTTTGAAAACTTCACTAGAAAGATTAACCAAGCCACTTCAAAAAATTGATTACCAAGACAATGGATATGCCTATATTCAGGGTGAAAATCTTAGTTTTGAATTTAAATATTCTCCACCAAATGAGGATGAAAAAGAGGGGATTAACGAATATATAAATAGCCGTTTTTCTAGGGAAGAGATTAGTAAAGGCTATCTAGATTTGGGGAGTTGGAGGAAGTTGGACTATTTAGTATTTGATGAAGTGGCACACAAAGGAAACGTGCTATCCTATTTAGGAATAAACTCAAGAGTGTTGTTTTGTCCGACAAAAGAAGACTCGCATGGTTTGATTAAATTTATTGATTACCGGGGTGGTGGGAGCGGGTGCGATATTTATATTGTTGGAGATATGGCCAGTCCACGTTCTCTCATTACGTTATTTCATGAAATGGGCCACTTTTTTGATTTTGAAGAATTGAAAAAGCAAAAAGTTGAATCTTTCATAAGAGAGGGCTGGCATTCAAAAAACGCAGAAAAAATTAGGAAAGAAAGGTCAGCATCGGCATTTGCTTTTAAGTGGATGCGTCCGTTTTTGAAAGATAAACAGTTAAAAGAAGATACGGTAAATTTTTTGAAACGTTATGCGCTTGCAGATTATAATTGTTCAGCGGAAGAAGAGTTTAGCAACGAATTGGTAAGAAAGAAACATGCCGCACAAGTAGCTGGCGACTGGGAGGTTGAACAAGAAGAAAGCAGGCGACAATCCTTATTTGGTGACTTTTGGCTTTGGCGAGATACCGAAGAATATCAACAGTGGAAGGCAAAAGAAGGAAATAAAAATTTGGAAGATTACGAGATATTTCCAGCGTGGGAAAAATGGGTTGAAGAAACTAATTATGACTTTAAAAAAGATCTTGAAGCAAAAGAATTATGAGTGAAGACGATAAAAAAATAATAAAGATCAAGCGGTTTGACAAAGAAATCCCATTGCCTAAATATAAAACCGAAAGCGCTGCCGCGTTTGATTTATGTGCGAGGGTGGGGGTCCAGATTCCCGCCAAAGAATTTAAATATGTGCCATTAAATGTTGCCGTTGAAACGCCTCCAGGATATTTTTTATTGCTTGTAGCGCGCAGTTCAACCCATAAAAAGGGAATTTGGATGGCCAATGGCGTTGGTATTGGCGACCCAGATTTTTCAGGTGATGGCGATGAATATAGTGCTGTGTATTATAATTTTACGGACAAGCCGGTGCTGATTGAAAAGGGTGAACGGATTGCTCAGGGATTGATTGTAAAAAGAGAGCCGGTCAAGTGGCAGGAAGTGGATGTGATGGAAAATAAAACCCGCGGCGGGTGGGGAACAACAGGGAAATGATTAAACATAATTACCCGGGAAAATTTATTGTGATTGAGGGGCTAGATGGATCGGGGAAAAGTGCCCAAGTTGACCTTTTGGCAGATTTTTTAACGCAAAAAGGTAAAGAAGCTATTTTAAAAAATGAGCCGACTACGGAATCTGAGGCGGGTGTGAAAATAAGAAAAATTTTAAAAGGTGAGATAAAAGCGGAGCCAATGGAACGGCAAAAGCTTTTCGTCCAAGATAGAACGGAGCATTTGGAAAATAAAATCATTCCGGCGCTCAAAGAGGGAAAATTTGTAGTATGCAGCCGTTACGCATTTTCAACCATTGCTTATGGGTATTCAGACGGACTGGATGAAAATTTATTAATAGAAATGAATAAAGACTTTTTATTACCAGATGCCACGATTGTTATTGATGTTTCTCCGGCAGAGTGTATTAAAAGAATTGAAAAGCGGGGACAGGCAAAAGAGCTTTTTGAAAAGGAGAAAAAATTAATAAAAGTGAACGAAATTTATAAAAAATTACCGGAAATATTTGAAAATATTTTTATAATAGACGGAGAAAAACCAATTGAAGAGGTGTCTGAGCAAATAAGAAATGTTGTAAGCAAATTTTTATAACACATACATCCATGGAAGAATTAGATAAGTTTGCGCCAGTGTTTGAAGATTTGGGGTTTAGCCCGGAAGACATGCGCTTAATTGCGCCGTTTTTTACTAATTTAGACAAATCGGTTTACAGTATTACCTTTTTACCACCGGAATTGATTGGGGCATTGTGTAGCCGCGCCAGCCGGGCCAAAGATGATTTACGTCCTGCGTTTTTGAAAGAATTCGTAAAACCTTCACTGGATTTAAAAGAAGAAGATTTGCTAAAAATGGCTCCAGGGGATGCCGATGAGGTGAAGCGTTATGCTATATCATTAAAAGCGCTAATTGAATTTTTACATCAGCACCCCGCGGAACTTATTTTTTCCAACAAAAAAGCGCGCGATTTTTATATTAAATGGCTGGCCCAGTTTGGAGATGATTCCATTGCCCAGATGGCCGGTGCGCATTTGGCTTATACCGGCATTTCCCAGCTTGCCATAAAACAAATTGAAGATATGCGCATGGGCATTGCGCCTATTGAAAAATCTACCCGTTACGTGGATTATTCTTCAAAAGTAAATGGAAGTTTCAGGTATTATACTGATCCAACATTGCAGGATATGGGGCTTTTAGCTGAATACAAAGCTGCCATGGACAACCTGTTTGAAACTTATACTCTAATTTTGGAAAAGTATATGGAGTTTTTGAAAGGTAAGTATCCGGGCGAAGAAGAGCGGACACTAAGAACTAAGGCCTTTGATACGGCGCGGCTGTTATTGCCGGTTTCAACCTTAAGCCAGGTGGCATTTTATGGAAATGGCCAAGCTTTTGAATATATGATTAACCGGGGATTAGACCATAAATTGGGGGAAGTGCGCTGGTCCAGCCAACGGGCATGGGAAGAATTAAATAAGGTGATGCCAGCATTTTTACGCAGGCTGGAAACCGATGATTCAAAAAGTTACCGCACCTATATGTCCCAAAAAGGCGAAAGAGTGAGGGGCGCCTTAAAAAACGTTGGCTATGCGCCAAGCAGTGCCGACAGCCAACAACAGGCCGTAAAATTACTGGAATATGACCCAGAAGGCGAAGATAAAATTATTGCGGGGCTCATTTACCAGGAATCCACCGAAGCCTTTGATGTTATTTTAGGGAAAGTAAAAAAAATGACGGTGGCTCAAAAAGAAGGGTTTTTGCAAGAAGTATTGGCTGGTAGAAAAGCCAAGTATTATAAAATTCCCCGGGCGTTTGAAAATATTTATGTCCGGTTTGAAATTATCATGAACATTGGGGCGTGGCGTGATTTGCATCGGCACAGAACCTTAACTCAAATGCGCCAGCGCTTCACCCCTGAACTGGGTTTTGATGTGCCGGAAGGCTTGAAAGAAGCCGGCTTAGATGAAAAATATATTTCCGCTACCAAGCAGGCAGAACAAGTATTTGAAGAAATTACCGCTACCAATCCGGAAATGGCGCAGTATTGCTGCACCTTGGGCCACCGTGTGCGGTTTATGCAATATCAAAACATGCGAGCGTTCTTTTGGGAAGCGGAATTAAGAACTACCAGCCAAGGTCACCCGGATTACCGAAAAATTGAACAGGAAAAAGCCCGTCAAATCCAGGCCATTTACCCATTAATTGGAAAATACTTGATGGTTGATTTTGCAGATTACGATTTCGCCCGCAGAGGGGACACTAAAAAAATTGAGAGCAAAGAAAAGGAGCTGAATGCGTTTTTGAATAAATAATTTATAAAAATAAAAAAGGCCGTCGGATGCGGGAGCACCGACGGTCTTATATATGGTTAGTAGCACTTCAGTGTGCTTTCGACTTCATTGCCGATATTATTACTGATTTCGACAAGCGTCGTCCTCAGGCAAAAGATGCGGAAGGCAAGATTCAAGAGAACCTCAATCACTTGTCCGGATGGGTCTTCTCCCTCGAACTTGGGAGAGAGGATGATCAGGTGTTCCTTTTTTGGGATGTGGTTGATTTCACCGGGCTCGGGGTGAATTTCCCGAATAAATCGTTTTTTCCCCCTTTGGCAAACGATTCCGATGGAATCGATGTCTATATCACGTGTGATGGGTGTTCCGCCGTACGAGTAGACCACCAGAGCTCCGACGGGAACTTCCGAGATTTTCTTGGTCATTGCGTAATTCCTCTAGATATAAGGTACTGTTTATTTCACGTTTTTATATTACACTTATTAATTACTAATGTCAATAGTTTACGCTGTATGAAAAAATGATAGAATAACTCAATGAAATCTACCTATAAACCAACCATTGGGCTGGAAGTCCATGTAGAATTAAGGACTAACAGTAAGATGTTTTGTAGTTGCCCTAACGACCCGAACGAAAAAAGACCAAACCAGAATATTTGTCCAACGTGCATGGGACACCCGGGGACGCTTCCGGTGGCAAACGAAGAGGCCATTAAAAAAGTGATTAAAACTGGGTTTGCTTTAAATTGTGAAATTGCGACTGAATCAAAATTTGATAGGAAAAATTATTTTTACCCCGATATTCCTAAGGGCTACCAGATCAGCCAATATGACATGCCTTTGTGTGGGAAGGGTTTTTTGGAAATTAATGGCAGAAAAATAGGGATTACCAGAATTCATTTAGAGGAAGATACGGGCAGCTCGCTTCATCCTGAAGGGGCAGACTATTCGTTGGTTAACTATAATAGGGCGGGCGTGCCATTGATGGAGTTGGTAACCGAGCCGGACATAACCAGTGGCAAGGAGGCCAGTGATTTTGCCAAAGAGTTGCAGTTGATTTTTAAATATTTGGGAGTTTCGGATGCCGATATGGAAAAGGGATTGATGCGGGTGGAAGTGAATATCAGTGTCAGCAAAACTAAAAAGCTTGGCACGAAGGTAGAAATTAAAAATTTAAACAGTTTTAAGGTGGTAGAAAAATCCATTGATTTTGAGATTGCCCGGCAAACGGAACTTTTGGAAAGCGGGGGAGATGGCTCGCCCGTAGGGCTACGCCCGAGAGTGGTGCAGGAAACCCGTGGCTGGAATGATGAAGAAGAAGAAACCTTCAGCCAGCGGGAAAAGGAGTCCGCCCATGATTACCGGTATTTCCCCGAGCCGGATTTGCCGCCACTGCATTTTGACCATGAATATTTGCAGAAAATAAAAGGCGAGGTCCCGGAATTACCTCAACACAAGCGCTTAAGGTTCGCCAAAGAATATGGCTTGGAAGAAAGCCAGATAGAAGTGTTTGTGGCAAATAAAGATTTGTCAGAATATTTTGAAAAGGTGGCATCTGAGGGGCAAGAGAAAAGTTTATATAAACTGGCGGCCAATTACTTGATTTCCGATGTGCAAGGGCTGTTGGGCAATACGGAATTCGTGGAAGAAACTTTTAAAATCACGCCGGAAAATTTTGCTGAATTTATTGCCATGATCCACAAAGGTGACATTAACAGTAAAACCGCCAAAATGGTTTTGTTGGAAATGTTTAACACGGGAGTTGACTCTTCGCATATTGTGGAAAGCAACAACTGGGGTCAGATGAAAGACGATGGCCAATTGGAAGCAGTTGTTAAAAAAGTTATTGATGCTAACCCGAAAGTGGTGGCGGATTACAAAGCGGGTAACGCCAATGTGCTACAATTTTTGGCCGGCCAGGTCATGAAAGAAACCCGCGGCACCGCCAACCCGCAAAAGGTGCAAGAATTATTGAAGAAATTTTTGTAGATT
>Ga0155773_107_pt14 | contig 27387 bp, 32 predicted proteins | sample RifCSPlowO2_01_FD_107427 | JGI IMG/M metagenome (GOLD analysis project Ga0155773, IMG submission 107427) | Candidatus Staskawiczbacteria bacterium RIFCSPLOWO2_01_FULL_43_17b | reverse complement strand
TGGACAATCTTTTACCCGAAGCTTTCGCCACCGTCCGCGAAGCCGGAAAACGCACCCTCAACCAGCGCCACTTTGACGTGCAATTGATGGGCGGCATGGTGCTTCACAAAGGCAATATTGCTGAAATGCGCACCGGAGAAGGCAAGACCCTGTCGGCCACCCTGCCGGCTTATTTGAATGCCTTAGAAGGCAAAGGGGTGCACATTGTTACCGTCAACGATTACCTGGCCAAACGCGACATGGTGTGGATGGGGCAGATTTTCGGGGCGCTGGGCATGGCCACGGGTTGCATTACCAACCAGAGCGGTTTTGTGTATGACGCTTTATATAAAAATACCCAGCAAGACCAGCAGAGAGATTCTATTGGCGCCTTTAAGGTGGTTGAAGATTACTTAAAACCGGTTTCCCGCAAAGAAGCTTACGCGGCCGATATTACCTATGGCACCAACCACGAATTCGGCTTTGATTATCTGCGTGACAATATGGCTTACGACCTGGCCCAGCAAGTCCAGCGCGGCTTTAATTTTTGCATTGTTGATGAAGTGGACTCCATTTTAATTGACGAGGCCCGCGTGCCGCTTATCATTTCCGGGGCCGCTGAAGACGCCAGCGAAAAATATCATCAATTTACCAAAGTGGTGGCGCCATTGCAAAAAGATATTGATTACACCATTGATGAAAAGTTAAAAACGGCCACTTTTACGGAAGAAGGCCAGGAAAAGGTGGTCAAACATTTGGGCAATGACCCTTGGAGCCAAAATGATATTGCCGCAACGCACCAGTTGGAAAGCGCCCTGCGCGCCAAAACCTTGTTTTTAAAAGATCGCGATTACGTGGTAAAAAATGGGGAAGTGGTCATCATTGATGAATTCACCGGTCGAATGCTGGCCGGGCGGCGCTGGTCTGCCGGGTTGCACCAGGCGGTTGAGGCTAAAGAAGGGGTGAAAATCCAGGCCGAATCGGTAACATTGGCAACCATTATCTTCCAAAATTATTTCCGGTTATACAAAAAAATTTCCGGCATGACCGGAACCGGGTTAACTTCGGCCGAAGAGTTTGATAAGGTGTATAAATTGCAAGTGATGGTGGTGCCAACGCACCGGCCCATGTTGCGTAAAGACCAGCCCGATAAAATATATAAAACCGAGGCGGGAAAATTAAAGTCCGTGGTGGCGCAAATCAAAGAATTGCACCAAAAAGGCCAGCCGGTGCTGGTGGGAACCCGGTCCGTTGAAAAAAACGAATACATGGGAAAATTACTGGAAGTCAGCGGCGTGCCATTTCAAATTCTCAATGCCAAAAATCACGAAAAGGAGGGAGAAATTATCGCCCAGGCCGGCAAAAGGGGGGCGGTAACCATTGCCACCAACATGGCTGGCCGCGGGGTGGATATTATCCTTGGTGGGAACCCCAAGGACCCTGAGGAGGCTCGAAGGGTTGCCGAACTTGGCGGGCTTTTTGTGCTGGGAACCGAACGCCATGACGCCCGCCGCATTGATAACCAGTTGCGCGGGCGCGCCGGCCGGCAGGGGGATCCGGGCGCTTCCCAGTTTTTTGTTTCACTGGATGATGATTTAATGCGCATTTTTGGAGCTGACCGGATAAAATCAGTCATGAATACCTTAAATGTGCCCGAAGACGAACCCATAGAGTCCAAAATGATTTCCGGGGCCTTGGAAAGCGCCCAGGGTAAAATTGAAGGCTTTAATTTTGACGCTCGCCACCACTTGCTGGAATATGACGATGTCATGAACAAGCACCGGGAAATTATTTACAAGAAACGCAGAGAGTTTCTTGAAAATAATCAATTTTCAATTATCAATTATCAAGAATACGGGCTTACACAAGAGGCTTTTGATAAAAAAGAACAGGAAGTGGGCAAAGATCAAATGGTGCAGATTATAAAGTTTGTGGCGCTCAAAGTCATAGATACGTTGTGGCAAGATCATTTAAGCAACATGGAGCATATGCGTGATTCGGTGCGGCTGCGCGCTTACGGCGGCAAAGACCCTTTGGTTGAATATAAAAACGAAGGCCACCGGTTATTTGCAGGCCTTTTGGAAGAAGTGGATATGGAAATTTCCAAAAACATTCTAACCGCGCGCTTAAACGCAGGCGCGCCGCGGAATAACGCGGAAATTAACGCGGAAAAACGCGGAAACGAAATTGGCCGCAACGACGAATGCCCGTGCGGTTCAAAAAAGAAGTTCAAGAAGTGCGGAATGTTAAACACCCAAGAACATCAGCAAAATCTTAAAAATTTAAATATTTAAATATTGCAATATTGAAATATGGCCACGATCCAACGTTTTGAAGATTTAATCTGCTGGCAAAAATCGCGAGAACTTGCGAAGGGGATCTATAAAGCATTCCAGCGATCGGCTGACTACGGATCTCGTGATCAAATACAGCGTGCGGCGGTTTCGGTGGTAAGTAATATTGCGGAAGGATTTGAGCGCGGAACAAAGCAAGAATTCATTAACTATCTTTATATCGCCAAAGGGTCAGCCGGCGAAGTGCGCGCGCAACTCTACGTCGCACTCGACGTAGGATATTTAAATATGGAAATGTTTAAAAGTTTAAATAATTTAGCTCAAGAATGTTCGCGGCTGATCCAAAGTTTTGCGGAAAAGATAAAAACTGGTTCCAGGAGTGGTACCCAATTCAAGGCAATTAAAAAATCAGACGATATTCAGGAAGTATTCAAACAGGCAAATCCGGAGCTACATAAAAAACTTTTTGGATAAATAAAAAATAATATGGAGCGTGATATTAAAAGGTTAATCAAAGAAGTGCTAGAAAAAGGATATTTAATGAGCCTGGGCACGGTGGATGAAGGCGGAGTTTGGGTTTCTGATGTGATTTATGTTTTTGATGATGAGTTTAATTTATATTGGATAAGTGATCCAGACACCCGTCATTCAAAGGCGATTCTACGTACCAGTAAGGTTGCTGGAACGATTACGGCCGTTGACCGGGGCGACGAATTGGGAGTCCAATTTGAGGGAACTGCGCAAAAAATAGAAGGCGCAAGATATGATTTGGCTAAAAAGCATCTGGCAAAACGAAATAACTCAGAACCCAAAGAAACGGATGATGTGTTGCAAGGGGATTCCTGGTACGGGTTAAAACCTGTTAGGATAGAGTTGATCCATAAAAAGTTTTTCGGGTTTGAAAAACAAAAACTGGAATTTTAAAAGAATGAAAATACTTACGTACACTTTTTATATTTTACTGTTGTCGATAGGAATTGCTATCGGCGGGTTTTTGTTTTCTGACACCATCAAACGGCCGCTGGTTGATATTTCAAAATGTCATGAATATTGCTTAAAAACCAACGAACTGGCCGGGCTTTTGGTCTCCGCGGGAATACAAGTCATGGACGGCAATTTGCCCAAAGTGATTTTTGAAACAGATAAAACTTTGGTGTTTGACATCCAATATCCATATCCGCCCACAAAAATACACTACGCGGTGGTTCCTAAAAAAGATATCAAAGATGTAAACCAGCTGGCTCCTGAAGATGAAGGGTATATCAGCGATGCGTATCTGGTGATGGCAAAAATTGTGCGCGAACATGATTATAAAAAGTATCGCGTTATCACCAACGGCCCGGGGTTTCAAGAAGTGGCGTATTTGCATTTCCACTTGGTCATTGACCGCGACTAAAATGTTTAAAAAAATAATTATTTTAATAGTGTTGCTACTGGCCGTTGCCACGGGGTTTTTGTTTAGAGAAAACATTATAAAAGCCTATAACGAGTTTGGAAAAAATGTGCAGCAATTCCAAAAAAGTGATTTGGGCAATATTATTTCCCAGATTGGCAAGGAAATATTGACCCCGCCGCCGCTGCGCATCGGAGGAAGTGAAAATGATGTGGTTTTGGTGAAAGCCAAAATCATTGCCCAAACCAATATTCAGCGTTTTGACAACGGCATGTTGCCTCCGCTGGTTGAAAATGCCCAGTTAAATGCCGCCGCTTTGGCCAAGGCCAAGGATATGTTTGAAAACCAATATTTTGAACATAATTCGCCCAGCGGGGTTGATCCAGGAGCGTTGGTAAAAAAATACGGCTATGACTATATTGTTTCTGGTGAAAATTTGATCTTGGGGAATTTTGCCAGCGAACAGGAAGTGGTGCAAAAATGGATGAACAGCCCCGGCCACCGCGCTAATATTTTGCATGCGCGGTTTAGTGAAATTGGAGTGGCCATGGTGAAGGGCGAATATGAAGGCCACACGGTTTGGATTGGCGTGCAGGAGTTCGGTTTGCCGCTTGATAGCTGTCCGGAGCCGTCAGAAGCCTTAAAAATCCAGATTGAAGCGGGGAAGGCGGATTTGGAAGCCCGCGTCGCCGCCATTGACGCCAAAAAACAAGAAATAGACAGCACCAGCCGCAATTCAAAAAGGTATAACGAATTGGTGGATGAATATAATGCCATGGCGCAAGAATACAACGCCAAGGTGCAAGTTATGAAGGGTTTGATTGTACAATATAACAGCCAAATTAATGCATTTAACCAGTGTGTAGCTGGTAAGTAAATTATGAACAGAAAAATTTTAACGCTTTGTTTGGTGCAAAAAGATGGCCGCGTGTTGCTTGGAATGAAGAAGCGTGGATTCGGCATGGGTAAATGGAATGGCTTTGGCGGCAAGGTTGACGCAGGCGAAACCGTTGAAGAAGCGGCCAAGCGGGAATTATTTGAAGAGGCGGGAATTAGCGTGGTCAACATTGAAAAATTGGGGGTGTTAGATTTTTCGTGGAAAGGAAAAGAACAAGATGTTTTAGAGGTAAATATTTTCAAAGCCACGGATTTTTCGGGCCAGCCAATTGAAGGCGAAGAAATGAAACCGCGGTGGTTTGGCATTAACGAAATCCCGTTTGAAAAAATGTGGCCAGATGACAAATTTTGGTTTCCCTTATTTTTAGAAAACAAAAAATTCATCGGAAAATTTATTTTTGACGAACATAATCAAGTTATAGGGCACGAGTTAAAAGAAACTAATTAATATGCCGCAAATAAAACCTGACAGTACCATAAAAGAATACCAGCAATTTGTGCATGAGGTGTATGGTTTACAAAACGCCCGCTATTTTAGTTTGCAGGATATGTTAAACAATATAGAACGGTTTACCACCAGGGCCTTAAAGGGAATTAGGAAAGGCGACGCCCAAAAAACGAAATTGAACTTAATGATTTCTTTAAGTTGGTTTATATCAATGATGAACCAGCTTCATATAGACATTGAAGAAGAAGTATGGAAACGGTTTCCGTACATGTGTTCGTACTGTGCCCATTGTCCCTGTGTTTGCAAAGCCAAAAAAATCCAAGCCAGACAAAAAGTGGTTATAGATAATAAGAAAAGGCCAGTTACCATGGAGGATTTTCAAAAGATGTTCAGCAACATTTATCCGGCTTCAACCAGAACCTTAGACCACGCCGGTGTGCACTTGGCAGAGGAAATGGGGGAAATTGCAGAGTCAATTTTGATTTACCGGGGAAGCCATCAAGATGAGGGGTTTAAGAATGTTATTTTAGAATGCGCCGATTTTATTTCTTGTTTAATGGGGGTTTGTAATTCTTTGGAAATTAATTTGGCAAAAGAAATTTCAAAGGAATTTTCCCAAAATTGCCATGTTTGCAAAAAAGCTCCCTGCCAGTGTAATTTTGCACAGATCATGCAGTTTAAGTCGTAGTAACATTCATGAGGTTTGCCATTGTTTCGGATACGCACGACAACATCAAGAACTTTAACAAGGTTATTGATTTTTTGAATGCCCAAAAAATCACGACCATGTTGCACTGCGGTGATATTTGCAACCAAGAAACCATTGATGAGGCTACCAAACACTTTAAGGGGGATATCCTCTGGGTGAAAGGCAATGGGGATTATGAACTGCGCGATAGCGGTATTAAAGATATGATGGAGCTTGATTTGGGCGGAAAGAAAATCGCTTTTATCCATTACCCTGAATTGGCCAAAAAATTAGCGGAATCGGGAAAGTATGATTTGGTTTTTTACGGCCACACCCACAAACCCTGGGCCGCCCAACTGAAATTGGGCGAGCCTCGCCCTGCTGGGCGGGAAGAGTGTAGGCTCGTAAACCCCGGCGAAGTCGCCGGCCAGCGCTTCAAACCCACCTTTGCTATTTATGATACGGAGACCGATAAACTGGAACTGAAAATATTAGAACGGAGACCGATAAACTGGAACTGAAAATATTAGAGAAGCTTGATTAATTTTGAAATTGGGTTATACTTATCAATTAAAATATGCAGCAAAAGTATTGGATCTTTATTGGAGTAATGGTTCTGGCCGTGCTGGCTGGCGCTTTTGTTTATCCCAGTTATGTTGACAAGGGAATTGACGCGGCCAATGCTCAATTTGGCTGGCACCTGCCCCATATGTGGTCAAAGCCGTATGTATTGGGGCTGGATTTGCAGGGAGGGGTGAACTTAATTTACCAGGCCGATTTGAGCACTGTTCCTGATAAATCCGGCGCCATGGCGGGGTTGAGAGATGTAATAGAACGCCGTGTGAATATGTTTGGCGTTTCCGAACCGGTGGTGCAAATTCAGGGTCAAGACAGGCTGTTGGTGGAATTGCCCGGGGTAAAAGACGTGGCCCAGGCCATAGAAATGATCGGCCAAACTCCGTACTTGGAATTTTCCGAGGCGCGGGCTGAAACCGAAACCCAGCAAATTTTAGATAAAATCACCGAGGTGGGCGCGGCCCAGGAAAAAGGCGAAGATGTTCAAAAAATCAAAGACTGGCAGTTGGCCCTGCAAAACCCCTATTTTAAGCCTACGGAATTAACCGGAAAATACTTGTCAAAAGCCAACGTGGTCTTTGACCAAACCACGTACAAGCCCCAAATTGAACTGATTTTTAACAGCGAGGGTTCAAAAATTTTTGAAGACATTACTGCCCGCAACATTCAAAAGCCTTTGGCCATTTATTTGGACGGAGCTTCCATTATTGACACCAGCGGCGATAATAAAATAGATGCCGATGATATTTACGCTCCCATTGTTCAAGATAAAATTACCGGAGGCACGGCTGTCATTACCGGCATTGCCAATGCCAAAGTGGCCAATGACATTGCCCGCCGATTAAACTCCGGGGCTTTGCCGGTTAAAATCGGCAGTCCCATTTCCCAAGAAACCGTGGGGCCAACCCTGGGCGCCGATTCATTGAAAAAATCCCTTTGGGCGGGGGTGTACGGTTTGTTGGCGGTCATTGCCTTCATGATTATTTTTTACCGCTTGCCGGGATTGCTGGCTTCTGTGGCTCTCCTTATATACGTTGCCATCACCCTGGCCATTTTCAAACTGGTTCCGGTTACCTTAACCTTGGCCGGGATTGGCGGATTTATTTTGTCCATCGGTATGGCGGTTGACGCCAACATTTTGATTTTCGCCCGCATGAAAGAAGAAATCAATCAGGGCAAAAGCCTGGCCGCCGCCATTAGTGAGGGGTTTGGCCGGGCCTGGCCTTCCATTCGCGACAGCAACTTAAATTCCCTGATTGTTTGCGCCATTTTATTCATTTTTTCCACCTCGTTTATCAAAGGATTCGCGCTGACATTATCATTGGGTATTGTGGTTTCGCTATTTTCCGCTATTTTCATCACCCGGATATTGTTGATGGTTTTTGTCGGGCCGCGGTTGGAAAAATTAAAGTGGCTCCTGTAATTACATGAATTTTCCATTCACCAAATACTCAAAATTTTACTATATTTTCTCGGGCATTTTGATTACCGCTTCTGTGGCTTCTTTGGTTGTATTCGGTTTGAAGTTTGGTATTGAATTTACCGGCGGTAGCAACCTGGAACTTACCTTCACCCAAACCCGCCCTAGTAACGAAGAAATTTCAAAAGCCCTGGAACAATTTAATTTGGGGGAAATTGTCATCCAGCCCACCGGAAGCAATGGCGCGGTATTAAAATTTAAAGGCGTTGATGAAACCACCCACCAAGGCATTTTGGCCAGCATCAATGCCCTGGCGCCAGCCGAAGAGAAGGGTTTCCAGTACATCGGCCCTTCGGTTGGCCAGGAGTTGAAAAACAAAACTATCATCGCCGTTGTTTTGGCATTGCTGGCTATCACCATTTACATTGCTTTCGCGTTTAGGAAAGTTTCCCGGCCGGTGGCTTCCTGGAAATATGGTATTACTTCACTGATTGCCCTATTCCATGACATCATCATACCGCTGGGAGTGTTTTCTGCTCTGGGGTATTTTTACAACGTGGAAATCACCATTCCCATTATTGCCGCGTTGCTCACCATCATCGGGTTTTCGGTGCACGACACCATTGTTATTTTTGATCGCATCCGCGAAAACATTTTGCGCCGGGGTATGGGAGACTTTTCTGAAACGGTTGATTTAAGCTTAAATCAAACCGCCGGCCGGTCTGTTTCTACTGTGGCCACCGTGCTGATTGTGATGTTCGCCTTATTCTTTTTTGGAGGCCAAACCTTAAAATGGTTTTCCCTAGCCTTGATTGTGGGCGTTTCGGCTGGGGCGTATTCTTCCATTTTTATCGCCGGCCCATTGCTTGTTTCTTGGCAGAAATGGAGTCAAAAAAGGCAAAACACTTGACATATTTTCTTGAGCATGCTAATCTAGAATAACGACTATGGAAAAGATAAACTACGCACAATTATACACCAAACTGACCAAAGGCCTTTCGGCAAAAACCAAAGACATTTTTGACCGGCGTTTTGGCATTAAAACTTCCAGCCAATCAAAGGCCGGAAGGGGCCAAACGGTGCGCATTGAAACTTTGGAATCCATCGGCCAAAGCTTAGGCATCACCCGCGAACGGGTCCGCCAGATAGAGGAGGCCGGTTTTAACTTTATCAAAAAAAATAATAAAGAAATTATTGATAATATTTGCGCCCAATTTACCGCTTACTTTGAAAGCAAGGGCGGGTTTAAAAAAGAAGAAATCGTTTTGGAAGATTTGGGCGGGCAAAAATACAAGCCCTATGTGTTGTTTTTCCTTTCTCTGTGCGGTGCGTTTTCACGCGTGGCCGGTAAGAAAGACTATGAATACTTCTGGTCAACCATTCCTAGTGCCGAGAAAACCGTCAAAGAAAACTTGGATGCCTTGGTGGCCGGCATTGAAGCCCATGGCAAACTGATGGAAAAACACGATTTGGCCGCCGCCTTTGCTTCCCAACACAATTTTGAAGCCTTGGCTTCTTATTTGGAAATTTCTAAAAAAATCCAGGAAAATAAAGAAGGCAAGATTGGTTTGATCACCTGGCCGGAAATAAAGCCAAGGGGAGTGAAAGACAAAGCCTATTTGGTATTTAAAAAACACCAAAAGCCGCTGCACTTCACCCACATTACTTCATTAATTGACGAACTGGGTTTAAATGATGATGACAAAAAAACCCACGCCCAAACGGTGCATAATGAATTAATTAAAGACGCCCGGTTCGTATTAGTGGGCAGGGGAACTTATGCCTTGGGAGAATGGGGGTATGTGCCCGGCACCATCAAAGACATTATTGGAAAAGTTTTAACGGAAAAACCGCACCTGGCCAGCCAGGATGAAATTGTCAAAGAAGTGTTGAGCCAGCGGTTGGTGGCTAAAAATACCGTCATGATCAACTTAAATAATAAAAAATATTTTGAAAAGGACGCGACGGGTAAATATTTGATCAGAGATAGCGCATAATCACAACAAAAAATCGTCCTTCGACTTCGCTCAGGACGATTTTTTGTTGTGTCTGTCTTCCGGTTCCGCTCGGCTTTATTTGACAAATTTTTTAAAATATAATATGATTATATTAGTGGGGGTTTTTGACAATCAAACCAAAAGGGGGGTTTCCCATGGATACCAAGAGCGTCCTTTCTTTCTCTTCTGTTCTGTTGGTTATCGCCGGGTATATCCCATATATTTACGCTATTGTGCGTGGTAGGGACTTGCCCAGGGGCACTCCCGGCAAAGTAGAACCCAGTAAAGCTTCGTGGCTCATCTGGGCAACCCTTGATGTTGTTATTATTTGGGGGATGGCATTGGAAGGAACCGTCAACAGCCAAATCGTGGCGGTGGTTATCGGCGTTTGGGTTACGGTCTTTTTTGTTCTCAGGTATGGCGTTCCCGGTTGGACGAATCTGGACTGGTTTTGTTTAGCCGGTGCTGTGGTGGGCATTGTGCTTATCATATTCAGCAGTCCTGTACTTGGGATCATAACAAGTCTGGCCGTAGTCTGTATTGGTTCAATCCCCACCTTCGTTTCAGCGTGGCAGGATCCGGGCCGCGAAAATAAGCTGGCGTGGAATCTCTTTACGGCTTCGTCTATCTGTACAACGATTGGTATCCCAAAATGGACTTGGGCCGACGCTGCCCAGCCAATCGCTTTTTTATCGGTACAAGGCATCATGATGTATATCTTGTACATCAAGCCGATGATGCGCGCTGATGCGAAAAAACAGGTAGGTTAGCCCAGGGCCCCGATTGTTGAAGAAACACCGGGGCATTTTTCTTGTATTTTGATGGTATTTTTGGTAGATTAATTGCGAAGCCCCGCCGAAGCGGGGCAATGCGACCGGATTTACCGGCCGCACCAGTTCATTTCCAATTATGGAGGACTCACATGAATTTCATGCAGATGCTCAGGAAAAAATGGTCCGAAGGCAAGGCTATTTGTGTGGGGTTGGACATCGACCCCCTTAAGGTTCCCGATTGCATCCGCTTGGCTAGTCCAGCGGCCACTATTTTAGATTTCAATCGAAAGATCGTGGAAGCAACCAGGGATTTGGTGTGTGCCTATAAGCCAAATGCCGCGTTTTACGAAGCGTATGGCGAAGGGGGAATGTCTGCTCTTAAGACAACAATTCAACGCATCCACGATTTGGCGCCCGACGTTCCCGTAATCCTGGACGCCAAGCGGGGCGATATCGGCAACACCAATGAGGGCTATTTGAAAATGGCCTTTGAGGTGCTAAAGGCCGACGCCATTACGGTACACCCGTATTTGGGGGCTGATGCACTTGAACCATTTCTAGCGCGGGCAGACAAGGGGATTATTGTGCTCTGCCGTACGTCCAACCCGGGCGCCGGGGAATTTCAAGACCTATTCGTCAACATTGATGAAGAAGAGGCCGCGGTTTTGGATGAAGAATGCTGTGCTAGTTGCGGGCCCAAGGCGCGATTCTATGAATATGTTGCCTATCAGGTTTCCTGCCGATGGAACAGGAATGGCAACTGTGCAGTTGTGGTTGGGGCAACAGCTCCTTACCAGCTTGCGGATGTCCGGAAAATTGTTGGTGACATGCCGATTCTTATTCCGGGTCTTGGCGCGCAAGGTGGTGACTTGGAAAAAACGGTTACGGCCGGCAAAGACAGCCGTAATCAAGGCATGATCATCAACTTGTCGCGCAGTGTTCTGTATGCTTCCAAAGAAGCAGACTTCGCTGAAGCCGCGCGCCAAGAAGTCCAAAGAGTCCAAACCGAAATCACCCAAATCCTAAAAGGAGGCATGTCATGAGACAGTGTGATTTTGATGAAGCTAAACGGATTTTCGCCAAGACCGGCGCCATCATTACCGGCGACCACTTTGTCTACGCCAAAAAACCGGATGGCTGGTATCACGGTTATGACTACGTCAACAAGGATGCTGTGTATCCGTTTGTTTCTGATGTCAAAAGACTGTGCCAAATCATCGCGATTCATTTTGCCAACAAGGGGATCCAAACGGTGGTCGGGCCGACAGTAGGAGGAGTGATATTGTCGCAACGGATAACGGATTGTCTGATTGGCATTGACGGCCATAGTCCCACCAATATCTTTTCGGTGTTTGCCGATGAGGTCAATGGTGAAAGGGTTATCAAACGCGGCTATGGTGCGTATGTGAAAGGCAAAAGGTGCCTCATTCCCGAAGACATTATAAATTCGGGCAAAACCGTCATGCAAACGAGCAAGGCTGTTTTGGAAGCCGGCGGGGAGGTGGTAGCCGTGGCCGCACTTTGTAACCGCAGTGGCGGCAAGGTGACTGCCGGAACCTTGGGTGTGCCAGAATTGGCTTCCCTGCTTGATTTGGACATGCAGATGTTCAAGGAAGACGAGTGCCCCATTTGCAAAGAACGAGGCATTGAGTCTGTGCGAACGGACTTGGGCAAGGGGCTTGAATTCTTGGCTCGTAAAAAGGCTACGTGATAAATCGGGGCCTCGCGGCAATTCGCGAGGCCTTTTTTCTTGCATTGAAAAATTGCTTAAAAATGGCCACGGGAGTATAATTACAGTAGCAATTTCAAATTCACTTTTTTCAAATTGATTTCAAATTTCAAATTGTAAATTTCAAATTCACTATGTCATATTTCTTTTGGCTTTCCATTGCCCTGCTGGTTTCCACCCTGATTTTTTATGCCATTTTCGCGGGGCTTATTTACTATTGGCACGAGAAAAAAACCACGGTGGTGGTGGTGCCGCTGCTGTTTACCTTTGAGTTTTTTTCCATAGGGTTTTTGGTCATCTGCCTGATCACGCTGCTAATACAATCTTCCCCGGATATTTTAAAACTCATTTCAAATTAACCCAATTTGAATTAAGAATTTCTATGGCACAGCTTTCCCCTTACTTTTTTTGGTTAAAACCGTTAAACCGCATTCTGCTGGAGCCTTTTTGGTGGGCCTTTTTGATGCTGTTCATTTTTTGGGTGCCATTTTTACGGGTATGGTGGTGGCTGTTCGCGCCGCTGTTTTTAGCCATAGAATTAAAGGCTTTGTACATCTGGTGGATCAACTGGGATTATTACTACGCCAAAACCAAGTGGCATATGCTGGAAATTATTCCGCCCAAAGAAATATTGGTGCCCATGAAAGCCATGGAAGATATTTTTACGGTGCTGTGGGGCGCGCTCTATAATAGCCCCAGTTGGCGGGAGGCCTGGTGCGAAGGAGTGATGGAAGAAAACTCCGAGTGGATGTCCTTTGAAATAGCCAGCATTGAAGGCCAGCTGCATTTTTACATTCGGGTGGCGGCGCCCCAAAAAAATGTCGTTGAAACCGCCCTGTACAGCCATTATCCGGAAATGGAAATCCATGAAACAACGGACTACACCAAAAACGTGCCGCAAAATATTCCCAATGACGAATGGGATACTTACGGGGAGGACTGGATTTTAACCCGGCCACCGCATTTTCCCATTAAAACCTACGAAAAATTCTTTGAACCACAGGGCGAAAAAATTGCCGCCGAAGAAAAGAGGATGGATCCGCTGGCTTCGTTGCTGGAACTGATGTCAAGGCTGGGCCCTGGCGAACAGTATTGGATGCAGTTTATTATCACTTCTATGGCGCCCGATGACACAGCTTGGCGCAAGGCCGGAGAAAAAGAGGTGAACAAATTAGCCAAGCGCCCCGTCAAACAGGAAACCACCATCATTCAAGAATTGACCATGGTGATGCGCCATCTTGTCATGGGCCCGGAAAAAGAAGGGTCGGGTGAAAAAGCCACTTATGAATGGGCGTCACTGGCCAAATCCGAAGAAGGCGAAAAGGAGTTATTGCTCACGCCCGGAGAGCGGGCGCGGCTTTTGGAAATTGAAGATAAGTTAAAGCGGCCGGCGTTTAGGACCAACATGCGCAGCGTGTACGTGGCAAAACGGGAAAACTTCAAGTCTTCCCATCGGCTGATTTCCCGCGCTTATTTTTCCCATTTTAACACCCAGCATTTAAATAGTTTTCTTTTTTCTAAAGTGACCCGGCCTAAAACCCAGTATGTCTTTCGCAAACGGATTCCTTTCATCAGAACCCGGCGAATGTTTCGCAATTATGTGCTACGGTTCCCGCCTCTGTTTCCCAATCGCAAAAGAGAAATGGCTATCTTAGACCCGGAAGAATTAACCACCGTGTTTCATTTCCCCATTAAGATTACCGGTTTGGTATTGCCGACCATGATGAGGGTGGAAAGCAAAAAGTCCGGCCCACCGCCTAATTTACCCACATAATTTTTATGCCAGATAACAACAAAGAAACAACTTATTTTGGATTAACTTCCTTTCGCAACCAAAAAGTGAAATTCGGCATTAAGCGCGACGACCGGCGGCGCCATTTTTACACCATCGGGAAAACCGGTATGGGAAAGTCCAACCTAATGGAAAACATGGCCATCCAGGATATTCAAAATGGCAACGGAATAGCCTATGTTGACCCGCACGGGGAAGGCGCTGAAAAATTGCTGGATTACATTCCCAAGGAACGCATCAAGGACGTGATTTTTTTCAATCCGGCGGATTTGGATTTCCCTATTGCTTTTAACGTCATGGAAAAGGTGGACTTCCGGTACCGGCACTTAGTGGCCGGCGGTTTGATGGCGGTGTTTAAAAAAGTCTGGCCGGATGTCTGGTCGGCCCGCATGGAATACATTTTAAGCAATGCTATTTTGGCGCTGCTGGAATACCCCGATTCCACCTTGCTGGGAGTCAACCGCATGCTTTCAGATCCCGAATACCGCGCCCGGGTGGTGGGCCAGGTCAAAGACCCCATTGTTAAAGCCTTTTGGAGCGTTGAGTTCGCCCGTTACAGCCAAAAATATGAAACCGAAGCCACCGCCGCCATTCAAAACAAGGTGGGGCAGTTCGTTTCCAACGCGCTGATTAGGAATGTCATCGGGCAGGTGGAAAGCACCGTCAATATGCGCAAAATCATGGATGAAGGCAAGATTTTGATTTTAGATTTATCAAAAGGTAGGATTGGGGAAGATAATTCCCGGCTGCTGGGCGCGCTCTTGATTACCAAAATCCAGCTGGCCGCCATGAGCCGGGTGGATATTCCCGAAGCCGAACGCCACGACTTTTATTTATACGTTGACGAGTTCCAAAACTTTGCCACCGAGTCATTTGCCAGTATTTTATCTGAAGCCCGCAAGTACCGGCTTAATTTGATTGTGGGGCACCAGTACATCACCCAAATGGACGAAATTGTTCGCGACGCGGTGTTTGGCAACGTGGGCACCATGGCCGTGTTTCGCGTAGGGGCGGAAGACGCCGAATTTTTGGAACGGGAATTTTCACCGGAATTTACTGCCGAAGATTTGGTGAATTTGTCAAAATATAATATTTATTTAAAACTGATGATTGACGGTGTGGCTAGCCACCCTTTTTCTGCCGGTACTCTGGCTCCGCCAATTCCGCTGACCGATTCAAACCGCGACGCTATTATTGAAGCTTCCCGCCAGCGCTACGGCGTTGGAAAGCAAATGGTGGAAAAAGATATTTCCGATTGGTCGGTGGACGAAGGTGAGTGGGCCGGGGAAAAAACCGTGGGACTGGGCGCCAGTAAATCACAAATCCCAAATCCCAAATCCCAAATAAATTCAAATTTCCAAGTTCAAAATTCAAAACCCCAGATTTCCACTCCCAGCATCCAGGAAGACGGCACGGCGCTGTATAGCGCCCGGTGTGATAACTGTGGCAAAGATACGCGGGTTATTTTTGAACCCACCCCTGGCAAGCCCATTTACTGCAAGTCGTGTTTGAAAAAAATGAAAGCGGCCAAGGCTCAGGCAGAGCTTCAAAAATCCCAAGCCAGGCCAATTGCTATTGCCAGGGTAACTGAAGTGGGGCAATCAGCACCTCAGCCAAAGCCCCTTGACCACAAGCCTATGGGCGAGGCTCCCGCACCGCGCAACCCCCCTTCGCCACAGGCTTCGGCGGGGCGCAGAGAAATTAATTTGTCGGAATTGAAACATTTAATTGATAAGTCGCAGGAACTTAAAGAAGAGAAAAAGCCGATTAATCCGGGTCAAAAAATAGATTTACCATGAAATCAGTAAAAGATTTTGAAGTAAAAAATAAGCGCATCCTGGTAAGATGCGATTTTAATGTACCCTTAAGCGATACGGGTGAAATTTTAGATGATGCGAAAATCCAGGAAGCCCTGCCCACGCTGCAGTATTTGATTGAACATAAGGCCAAAATTATTATTTTGACCCATTTGGGTGAGCCGGCCGCCTCGCCTGATGGCGAGGCAAGCCTCGCCCCTTTGAAGGGGCGGGAGGGCGTTATAGTCCCCGCGTTAAAACTAGACGCCATCCGCGACCGGATTGAAAAGTTGCTTGATGTTCATATTATGAAATCGTTTGACTGCGTGGGAAGGGATGTGGAAAATCAGGCCTCGCGCTTGAAGGGCGGTGAAATATTATTGTTGGAAAATGTGCGTTTCCATAAAGAAGAAACCGAAAACAAGCCTGATTTTGCCAGAAAACTTTCGCTGTTGGGCGATATTTACATTAATGAAGCTTTTGATGTTTGCCACCGTAACCACGCTTCCGTGGCTGGCATTCCAGCATTTTTACCCCATGGCGCGGGTTTTGCGCTTCAAAAAGAAGTGAAGGTATTGGCAAAAATTATGGCCCATCCCGCGCGGCCCATGGTGGCCATTATCGGGGGCGCCAAAGCCGCTACCAAAGCAATGTTTATAGAACCTTTTTGCGCTTTTGCGGACTTGGTGATTATCAACGGTCTTATCAAACAGGAACTGGTTGCTAAAAAAATATCCCTTAAGTATCCCGAAAAAGTATTTGGCCCGAAAGATAATTTAGGGGGGCTTGATATAGGCGCCCAGGATATAAAAAAAATGACCGAAAAAATCGCCAACGCCAAAGCTATTTTTTGGAACGGCCCATTTGGCAAGTTTGAAGAAAAAAAATACGCAGAAGGCACCCGAGCCATCGCCAATGCTATTATTGAAAGCAAAGCATTTTCTGTAGTTGGCGGGGGAGAAACCCTTGAATTCCTGAAAAATGAAGGCATTCTAGACAAATTCAGCCATGTTTCCACAGCGGGCGGGGCCATGTTGGAATTTCTAAGCGGCCAGCCCTTACCCGGGCTTGTCGCTCTTGACAAGTAATACATATTTATGCTATTGTGCTCTCAGGGTAAAACAACGTGTTTTACTAGTTCCTACAACGGCGAACGCCCTGAAAAGGAGAACGCGCCATGAGTCTTGAACTTGAATTTGCTGCTTCTTTGGTCAAGGATTCCGAGGGAATCTCGCCTGACAACAAGAAGTGGTGGCTCACGCTCAAAGGGGAAGAGCGCCAAGCTAAGATCCGGGGAATGTTTCCCTTGCCTGCCCAAATCCAAGAGGTATCTGCTTTGATTCGCCCTGGCAACATGAGCTGGCAAGATACGCACCTGGTGGTGGGGCGGCTGTGCGGGCTGGAGGAGGCAATGGCCTCGTTGATTTCCAACTCGGCTCCGGTTCCTGACGGCATCATGCCGCTGTGGATCCCTGAAGGCTTGACGGCCAACTCGCTGATGGGAGCCCATGCTGGTATTGCCGGTACCGATGGCAAATCCCTGAAAGTCGAAACCTACGGCATCGTCGATTTTGACGCCACCTATCAACCGTATCCATCTGACCGCCGTAGCTCGCAAACGCTCTTGCTCAAGGATGAGCAGGAGGCCGAGCATATATGGGGACGCAAGTCTGTGGATTGGGTTCTTGCTCACAACAAGAATCACCACGGCCTCATGCTTCACCAGCGGTTGTTGGCCGGGCTGGTCTATTATTTGGTCAAAGGGCAACACCTTGACCAAACGTACTGGACCGACTGCCTTGGCTCGCGTACGACTAGCGGCGATGTGCCGAGCGTGAGCTTCCACTATGGCCGGGTGCGCGTGGGCTGCTATCGTGCCGGTCACGGCTACAGCGATGTGCGTTCCCGCTCCGACGGTGTCTCGTAAAAAGGGTTGCCTGGCGAAGTGCCGTGGTGAGCGAAGCGAACCATGGCCTGAGCCGGGCAATAAAGCGTGTTTGCAAGTCAAAAACTTGCAAGCACGCTGTTTTTTTGTAACAATCATATTGCAAGCGGGCTTCCCTTTGCCTGTTTGTAGACACTGCTTGCTTAACTTTATTGAGTTAACAAGACTCAGAAAACTTCTCTGCGACGGACAGAGTAGGGGTACATTATTTCGTACCCCGACGCAGGGTATTTTGTAAAAAATATCCGGTGGAATGGACGAAGTTAAGCAACAAGCGGGCTCGCGTACGACTAACGGCAATGTGCCGAACGTGAACTTCCACAATGGCAAGGTGCACGTGAACTACTATCATGCCAGTAACAGCAACAACGATGTGCGTTCCCGCTCCGAAGTATCGCATCAAAAGGAGTTTTAAAACTCCTTTTATGTTCCAATAATATTATGTCAAATAAAGAACAGGTCTGTCGAGACGCGAGCGAGGCCGACTCTGTCGGAATGCCCGTCTGGGGGGGGGGGGGGGGTTAGAAGCCAAAGCTTGTATGAAAAAATTATTGCCACTAGAAATTTATTCCATGCCTGGCATCTTTTTAAACTAGGAAAAACAAAAAAAGCCGATGTTATTTGTTTTACGAAAAATTACTGGCTGGAGATTTCCCTTCTGCGAAGCGAATTAAGCCACAAGCAATATGCCCACGGGCCTTATGCCCCGTTTTATGTCCGGGACCCAAAGTTACGGAAAATCAACAAGGCCTGCGTACGCGACCGGGTAGTCCACCACGCGGTATTCCGGAAACTCTATACTCTCTTTGATGCCACTTTTATTTTTGATTCATATTCTTGTAGAATAGGCAAGGGCACTCACCGGGCTGTACGGCGTCTGCATCAATTTTTCAACGAAGCTAGCACCAATAATACCAAAAATTGCTGGGTGTTAAAGTGCGATGTGAAAAAGTTTTTTGATTCCATTGACCAGGATATTTTACTGGGGCTTATCAGTAAAAAAGTGCAAGATTGCGAGGCACGGTGGCTTATAGAAGAAATTATTAAAAGTTTCCCGCGAGGGCTGCCTCTGGGAAATATTACCAGCCAGCTTTTCGCCAATGTTTATTTAAATAGCTTGGACCAATATATTAAACATGTTTTGAAGGCAAGCCATTATATCCGTTATTGCGATGATTTTGTCATTTTGCATACTAATAAACATTATCTGGAAAACTTGGTTTTAAAGATAAATAACTTCTTGCAAGAGCAGTTAGCGCTGACATTGCATCCTGGTAAAATAACCCTGCAGCCGTACCGGCGGGGAGTGGATTTTTTAGGGTATGTAAGTTTTCCTAGTCATACGGTTTTACGGGTACGAACCAAAAAGAGGATGTTTCGGAAAATAACACAAAAAATATTGTCATATAAGAGCGGTCAAATAACCAAGGAATCTTTTCACCAGACAATGTATTCATATTTGGGAATGTTGGTGCATTGCAAAGCCCACAAAGTAATGAATGAATTAGTGGTTTTGTTGAAAGTATATAAGGTCAACTTGTAAACGAAGGCTTTTTTCTTGTTTCAAAGTGTAGTAAAATAAGAAAATTTCAATAATTATGCCAAAGAAGGTAGAAAATACATCATATCCAACTATTTTTGAGAAACAAGAAGTCCGTCGAGTGTGGCACGATGAAATGTGGTACTTTTCAGTTTCCGATATTGTTGGGATTTTAAGCGAATCAAAGGATGTAAAGCAATATATTAAAAAAATGCGCGCACGTGATTTAGAGCTTTCTGTCAACTGGGGTACAATTTGTACCCCCCTTGCCATGATTTCAAAAGATGGCAAAAGAAGAGAAGAGATAGCAGCAAGCCTCGAAAATATCTTTCGCATTATCCAATCTATTTCATCGCCAACGGCGGAACCATTTAAGCGTTGGCTGGCCAAAGTAGGAAAAGAAAGAATTGATGAAATTGCAGATCCGGAACTTGCGGTGACTAGAGCCAAGCAAATTTATGAAAAGAAAGGATATCCTAAAGATTGGGTGGATAAACGCATGCGGGGTATTGCCGTAAGAAATACGTTAACGGATGAGTGGAAAAATCGAGGCGCTTCCAAAAGCATTGAATATGCCATTTTAACCGACGAAATCTATAAAGCCACCTTTGATAAAACCGCCAAAGAATATATGGATTATAAGAGCTTGGATAAAAAAGCCCGTGATAATTTACGTGACCACATGCACGATATAGAATTAATTTTAACCATGCTAGGAGAGGCCACCACTACTAAAGTAACCGTCGAAAAAGATTCCCAAGGATTTAAAGCTTTAAAAACCAGCGCAAAAATCGGCGGAGGTGTTGCGGGCAGAACCCGGAAGGATATCGAAAAGCAGACTGGTAAAAGAGTAATTTCAAAAGGTAATTTTAAGAGTCAAAAATTATTGTAGAGATGGAAACAAAGATTAAAAATTTAGCCGAAGCGGCTCAAAGGATTAAAAAAGTGGCGCTTGAAAAAGAGCGCATTATTATTTACGGCGATTTGGATAAATAAACTTGTATGATTCAACAGGGTTTAATAAGAAAAGTAGGGCAATATTATAGAAACGCGGCAGAATATCAAGAAGAAGTTTTGCGTGGTAAAAAGGAATTTTTTGATTTAGATAGTAATGAAAGCGTAGATTCTCTTGATACTGATATACCGCTATTTAACGAATGGATGATGTACGATTTTAGGTTTTCTGATGGGAAAAACATGTTCGAAAAGTTTTATTATGAAAATCCATTAAAAATTCCATCATACAGAAGGGAAATATATAAAACATTGCTTGAAAATTATTATGGATTATTCCAGGTTTTAGAAATTAGACCATTTTTTGGATTAACTATCAAAAGATTGAGCGATGAAAAAGTATTTGAAGTCATGGAAATGTCTTTGACAACTCAGGTGGGCGCGGAAGATGTTTTCATTGGTCGTGTTGCCAAGGTTATTGATCATTACGAACTAGTTGGAGCGGATACGAAGGCAGTAAAAATGAGCCAATCAAATGATGAAAAATTAAAGAAATATTATTTAGAAAAAGTTTTTCCAAAAACCAAAATGGATACACCAAAAGATGCTTATATATTTTTTAAAAATATGTAACAATGGACAGGAGTAGTGAAGAAATAATATGAACAATGTGATTTATATTTTCATTGATGCCTCTAATCTCTGGCAGGCACAAAAAGCCAAAGGTAAATTTTTGGATTATGGAAAGACTACCAAATATATCCAAGAAAGATTTAAGGGCACAAAGATAAGAGTTTTTTATTACACCGCCTACCCGGCCGAAGGGACAAGAAATTACAGTTTGGATAGCAAGCACAAATTTTTCACGTTTTTGAAAAAGGGTTTAGGCTTTGAGGTAGTGAAAAAAGAATTGAAAAGAATCACTGTTGGCGAAGTGATTGAAGAAAAGGGAAATATGGATGTAGAAATGACGATCGACACGCTTCACAATTTGGACAAATACCACACCGCAGTTTTCTTTACCGGCGATAGCGATTTCTTGGCCTTGGTTGTTTATCTAAAAAATCATAACAAAAAAGTATATATTTTTTCGTCAAGAAATAATATCTCGCAAGAACTAAGAACTGGCGCGGACGGCTATACAGATATCTTAAGTATCAACGAAATGTGGGGAAGAGATTTAAAACACAAAGCGGGATTGCAGAAAGAGGGGACATAAAAAAACAACCCTCCTTGTGGAGGGTTGCCCTTGGATGTAATACCCTTTCAGTTTTGGAAAACTGAAAGACATCTTCATCATATTCTAATTATACAAGCATGTCAATAGTTAAAAATAGGATAAAAAATCTAACAGAAGCGGCTCAAAGGATTAAAAAAGCGGCGCTTGAAAAAGAGCGCATTATTATTTACGGCGATTCGGATGCCGACGGGGTTTGTTCAACAGTGATTTTGCAAGAGGCCATTAAAAATCTTGGTGGCTCGGTTTTTTCGGTGATGTTTCCGGATCGGGAAAATGACGGGTATGGGGTAAATAAACGGGCCTTAGGGTTATTGAAAGGTAAATCTCCTGCATTGTTTATTACGCTAGACCTGGGCATTGGCAATGTGGCGGAAGTGGAAGAATTGAACGCTATGGGCTTTGAGGTAATTATTATAGACCACCATGAGCCGCTGGATAAAATTCCGGCGGCAAGCATTGTGGTTGATGTAAAGCAGCCCGGCGACAACGCGGGGTTTGAATATTTGTGCAACGCGGGGCTGACGTTTAAATTAGTTGAAGAAATGTTTCACCCCGCCGAAGCCCTTGGCGAAGGGGGGCTTGGCGAAAGTTTACGGAATAGCTTACTTGAACTGGTGGCGTTGGCTACTATTTCTGATATGGTGCCGCAAATTGAAGATAATAAACTTTTTATTGAAAGGGGATTGCGCTCTTTGCAAGAAACCTACCGGCCCGGTTTGCGGGCGTTTTTTGGCATGCCGGACGTGGGCAGCGTGGCGGCCGGTGGCTACATGAAAATTATTTCTTATATCAATACCGCCGAGTCAGTGGATTTTATGAACGATGCTTTTTTACTTTTAACTAGCCATGAAGTAAACCGTTGCCGCGATTTGGCTGAGGGTTTGGCGGGAAAAAGCGCGTTAAAACAGCAGAAAATAGCCTCAATTTCACAAGAAGTGGAGCGGCGTATTGCCAAAAACCCCGATGACAAGATTATTTTTGAAGGTGATCCAGCTTGGAAATTAACCCTGGCCGGCCCAGTGGCCAGCATTATTGCCCAAAAATACCAAAAACCCACCTTTATTTACAAAAAAATGGACACGGAATCGGCCGGTTCGGTGCGCAGTTTGCGCGAAGGTGAGAATTCGGTGGATGCCATGGCTTTGTGCAAAGATTTGTTAATCACGTATGGCGGGCACGCCAAAGCATCGGGGTTTAGGTTAAAGAACGAGGATCTTGATCAATTTAAGCAGCGTTTGGGTGAATATTTTATACATTTAAGGAAATAATGCCAATATTAGATTATGGAAAAGGAAATTAAAAAGGGGGAAATTATTATTTACCAAAGTGCTGATAAGAAAGTAAGAATTGATGTAAATTTGGATCAAGATACTGTTTGGTTGACGCAAGATCGGATGGCAGAACTTTTCGGTAAAGGCAGATCTACTATTGCCGAACATATATTGAATGTATTTAAAGAAAGAGAATTGGATAAAAATTCAGTTTGTCGGGATTTCCGACGAACTGGTAAGGATGGTAAGGAATATGAAGTTCAGCACTATAATCTTGACGTTATAATATCGGTTGGCTATAGAGTAAAATCCCTGCAAGGAACTAAGTTTCGTATTTGGGCTACCAATACCTTAAAGAATTACCTTGTCAAAGGCTACGCGATAAATGAGAAAAGACTGCTTGAGGCTAATAGTAAGTTTAACGAATTGCAGGAAGCGATAGATTTTCTGCGCAAAAAGTCAAAATATGACTTACTGGCCGGCCAGGAGCAAGAGATTTTGGATTTACTGTCAAGTTATTCAAAAACGTTAACTTTGCTTGAACAGTACGACAAAGAAAAAGTTGCGTTGGTAAAAAATGGAAAAGGGAAATTTATTTTAACCTATGAAGATGTGCTGAAAGTTATTAACGCCTTGAAGAACGAACTGGTTACTAAGGAAGAAGCCGGTGAATTTTTTGGAATAGAGAATAGCGATAAATTAAAGGGCATTGTTGGTAATTTGTACCAGACATTTGATAAGAAGGAGCTGTATTTTTCAATAGAAGAAAAGGCGGCGCACTTGTTGTATTTCATTATCAAAGATCATCCGTTGGTAGATGGGAACAAAAGGACGGGTGCATTTTTATTTGTGTATTTCTTGGACAGGAATAATTATTTGTATAAAGAAAGTGGTGAAAGGAAAATCAATGATAACGCGTTGACAGCTTTGGCATTGCTGATTGCTGTCAGCGATAGACAAGAAAAAGACAAACTGGTAAAAATAGTCACAAATTTGCTTAAGGGGTAAATAATAAAGATATGTTTATACAAAAGAATGAAGAGCATACAGGCGATTTATATTACGATGCCATGGAACTCTTGGATGGAAGTAGATCTGGGGCGAAAGAAGCGTTGAAATTATTGGAGAAGGCGCTGGAACTTGATCTAAACTATGTGCAGACATATATAGGATTTGTACAGGCATATGGATCGTTGGGAGACAAAATTAAAGCAAGGGAAAATATCAAGAAAGCATTTGAATTGACCCAAGAACAATTTCCTAAATGGCCGAAAGAGATGCCTTGGGGCGATATCGATAATAGGGCGTATTTGCGAGCAATCGGGTGGATGGCGGATGAATATGCGGATAATGGTAAAAAAAGTGAGGCCGAAGAATTGTACCGGTTGTTGTTAAAATTAAATCCCAATGATAATCAGGGTATACGTTATACCATGGCTGGTTTGTGTGCCGGAATAAGTGGAAGGGAAATTAATAAAATGTTTGATGAGGGCAATAAAAAGCAGAATTGGGATAAGTTGCGGGATTTAGTTAAAGAACAAAATAAAAAGCATAAGTTTTGGAAAGAACCCAAATACGATTAATGCATCATAGGCTAATTTGTACGAATTAACCTATGCTTGGAAAAATAAATGTTACATTTTATAAAATTTGAAATATGGCCCTGGGTTAAAGTTAAAACAATCTATTATTGGTGGATTATAAAGTACGGGGGTAAGAAAAATATTCCCCGCGAACTTATTTTTCAAAAGTTGCAAGAGAATATGGAATCAATGACTAAAAATATTGTGGATGCGGTAAGGGTTTCACCTGAAAATCAGATGGATGAAGAGGAGAAAAAAATAACCAGAGAAATTCTTATGAAAGTTAGTGAATTTGAACGAAAAATAAAAAATCTCAAGTAAGCATAATAAAAAATGAAGAATATCGTAATTTATACCGATGGGGGCAGTAGGGGCAATCCCGGCAAAGCGGCCATTGGGGTGGTGTTTTGTAATGAAATGGGGCAGGTGATCCAAAAATTTGGCGAATATTTAGGTGATGGCTTAACTAATAACGATGCCGAATACCAGGCGGTTATTTTTGCCCTCAAAAAATTTAAAGCGGTATTTGGCAAAAAAATGGCCGAGATAGCCGAAGTGGAGGTGCGCAGCGATTCGGAATTATTGGTAAACCAGATGAATGGCAAGTATAAATTGGAAAATGAAAAGATTCAAAAGTTTTTTATAGAAATTTGGAACTTGAAAATTGACTTTGCCAACGTTAAATTCAAAGCCATCCCGCGCGAAAAAAACAAAGAAGCGGATGCAATGGTAAATGAAGCATTGGACGCGCAAGTGGGGAGCCAGAAGTTGTTTTAACCGATTTGACAAGACTTTTAAAAAATGATAATGTGAAAGTGGGTTAGCAAGATGAGTGATTGCCCCCGCAAAAGAGCCTAGCTCTCGCGGGGGAGGAAAGTCCGAACACTATTTGCCGCAAGGCAGAAACGGTAGCGGGTAATTCCCGTCGTTGGCAACAACAGGGCTGCGAACAGAAACGACCCGGTTTAGTCCGGCTGAAACGTGCTAAATGCCTACTGGAGTGCAAGAACAAAGCTGAGAGGAATCTCATAATTCTTATCAGTTAAAAGTAGTTCGCCAGAGCCAAATAGTAATATTTGGCCCAGATAGATAATCACTGTCGCCGCAAGGCGATACAGAATTCGGCTTATAGCCTTGCTAATCCAACAAAGAAACCGGCTCAACCGGTTTTTTTGTTGGTTGTAAAAAACATGAAAAAATACTAACATAGATTCATGGAATTACTGCCTAACAAAGGAAAAAATCTAATGATCCAGGTTGATGGAAAAAGCTATGCTCGTTATCCTGTGAAAACCAAACTCATTACGCCGGAAGATAAAGATATTTCAGTAATTGTTGCCGAATATGCAAAACCTTACATACAGCCCGGTGATATTTTGTTTGTCAGCGAAAAGGCGGTGGCCATAACCCAGGGCAGAGCCTATGATATTAAAGATATCAAGGCAAGTTGGTTAGCACGCACCCTTTCAACATTTGTAACTAAAACCCCGGTGGGCATTGGTTTGGGGTCGCCCGAAACCATGCAGCTAGCTCTGGAAGAAGTTGGGGTTATGAGGATTTTTATAGCGGCCATCATTGGCGGTTTGGGTAAAATGGTGGGTGTAAGGGGCCTTTTTTACATGGTGGCGGGCTCCGCGGCGCGGTCTATTGATGGGGCAGTGCCATACGCCATTCCGCCGTATAATAATTATGTTTCAAAAGGCCCTGTGAATGCTAACGAGGTTGCACAAAAAATCGCGGGGCTGCTTGCCCTGAGCAGAGTCGAAGGGGTGGCCATCGTTGATGCCAACGACCTTGGTGTCAATATTTTGGGCACCACTCAAGGCATAAACAGCAAACTAATCGCCAAAATTATCAAAGACAACCCGCTGGGCCAAAGCGACGAACAAACTCCCATTGGAATTATTCGGGAAGTAAAATCTTAAATCGTAAATAAAAATTTTGTTTACAAAATTTCTCAACACCCAAACCAAATCAATAAGTTTTGCCTCGCTTATCCTGGCAGCGTCTTATTTTTTTTCGGCGCTCTTGGGTTTATTTAGAGACCACCTTTTAGCCGGCCAATTCGGCGCCGGCAATGAACTGGATGTGTATTACGCCGCGTTCACTATTCCGGATTTTATCGCCTTGATTTTGGTTTTCGGCGCCATTTCTTCGGCTATTATTCCCATTTTCAGCAGTTACTTGGTTAATTCCGAAGACGAGGCTTGGCAGTATGCCTCAAACCTGTTCAACATTTTTTTAGTGTGCCTCATTGCCATCTGTCTTATTTTTATTGTGTTTGCGCCCTTGGGTGTGGCGTTAATCGCTCCCGGTTTTTCGCCAGAAAAGCGTGAGATGACCGTCACACTCATGAGGATTATGTTTTTAAGCCCCATTATTTTGGGCATCAGCAATATTGTTAGTGGCATTTTGCAGGTGTTTAAACGTTTTTTAGTGACTGCCCTGGCTCCCTTGATGTACAATTTGGGCATCATTGGCGGAATCATTTTTTTTGTACCGCGGTTTGGTTTGGTTGGATTGGCCTTTGGTGTGGTACTGGGCGGCCTGCTACATTTACTCATTCAAATTCCGGCATTTTTGTATTCGGGGTTTAAATACCGGCTATTGTTTAATTTCAATCACGCGGGCGTCATGAAAACATTAACCTTGATGCTTCCGCGGTCCTTGGGCCTTGGCGCCGGCCAGTTAAACGCCATTGCCACCACTGCCATTGCTTCAACCCTGGCCAGCGGCAGTATTGCCGTGTTCAGTTTAGCCAATAACTTATCTGGCATGATGGTTAATGCCTTTGCCGTTTCGCTTTCAACCGCCGTTTTTCCGGCTATGGCCCTGGCCTATTCCAAGGATCACACCAAAGATTTTGAAAAAAAGTTTTCTTCGGCATTTTTACAGATTATTTTTTTTACCGTCCCCGTTGCCGTTTTGCTGTTTATACTGCGCGCCCAGATTGCCAGAATTGTTTGGGGTTCGGGAAAATTTGACTGGATAGACACCCGCCTGGCCGCCGCCGCCCTTGGCGTTTTTAGCATTGGCCTATGCGCCCAGGGCCTTATTTTTATTTTATCCAAA
>Ga0155773_101_pt1 | contig 50741 bp, 55 predicted proteins | sample RifCSPlowO2_01_FD_107427 | JGI IMG/M metagenome (GOLD analysis project Ga0155773, IMG submission 107427) | Candidatus Staskawiczbacteria bacterium RIFCSPLOWO2_01_FULL_43_17b | reverse complement strand
TGGTGTTGTCCCACCTGTTCCCATTTCGAACACAGAAGTGAAATACACCAAGGCCGATGGTAGTGTGATGAACGCGAGAGTAGGTAGTCGCCACCTTAGCACTTAATCAAAAAAATCACCGATTACGGTGATTTTTTTGTTGCATTTGTACCATGCGCGATTATCTGTTAAACTATACTATTAAACTATGAATCTCTACGCAAAAAAACAAAGTTTTCTGGCGCGGAAAATGATTATTTCAACCCTCATGCTGGCTCTGCTTGTGGTGTTTTTGAATATATTTCAATCGCAAGTCCGTAATTCTTTTTTTTACGTTTCCGCGCCCATTTCAAAAACATTGTTGGCTGCCGGTAAAAATACAGCCGGGTTTTTTGATTCGTTTTTAACGTTCACCACGGTAAAAAAAGAAAACACCGCTCTCAAAACCGAAAACCAATATTTATCAGCCGCCCTGGCTTCACTGCAAGAAGCATTTAGCACCAGCCAGGATTTAAAAATTGCCACTGAAAACACCGCCAACGAAAGATATGCTTTATTACAGGCAAGGGTAATCGGCTTGGACATTGAAAATGACACCATGCTCATTGACAGGGGTTTAACTAGCGGCATGAAAGAAAATATGCCGATTATTTCAAAAGAAAAAGTTCTGTTTGGCAAAGTTTCCAAGGCGTATGCCGGATTTTCCCAAATCATGCTTATTTCCGCCGCCAAGAGTGCTCTGGCGGTAAAAATCCAAACCTGGCCAGCTGGGGCGACACCGGTGTATGGCGTTATAAAAGGCAGTGGAAACTTATCGGTGTATCTTGATTTGATAACTTCGGGTTCGCAAGTTAACGAAGGCGACACTTTGGTTACATCGGCCCAGGAAGGTATTTTCCCCAAAGATTTGCTGGTGGGAAAGGTGGTCTCGCCTAATGGCAGCGATGCCAAGGCCTTCCAAACCGCCGCCATCCAGCCGTTTTTTAACCCAAGAGCCACAGATAATGTATTTGTCATAACTGATTATTTAAAAAAGTGATTTGGCTTAAATATGTCATTATAGGCGCCCTGTTTTTCATTTTTTCCTTGCTGCAAGCAAGCTTTTTCCCGTATTTTACTATCGGTGGCGCGGTTCCCAGCCTGGTATTTACCTTATATTTCATCATCATTTTTTTTGAACATCCACAAAATCGCGTAGCGGGAGTTTGGACAGCCGTCATTGCCGGAATCATTTCTGACATGTTTTTAGCAGCGCCATTTGGGGTTTCAATCGCCGCATTTTTGATCATATACTTACTGCACGCCGCCGGCAGCTATTTTTTGCGTTCTGGCCAAAGCCGCCACCTGGTATTTTATTTTATCGGGATGTTTTCGGTGCTGTTTTTGGCCTATCGGGGCCTGCTGTATCTTACCGGTGGCTTTTTTAAATTTGATTCTGGCTTGGACACTACCATGGTTATTAGTTTGGCATACAGCTTGATGTTTGCTATTATCGGTTTTTACGTTGGCCAAAAAATCTTTTCTAAAAACGTTAACAACCAATTGAAACTGCTGTGATATCAAATAAATATAAGATCAAAGAATCGTTCGGCAACCTTGAAACCCACGAGGTTTTTTTAGACACCCTGGCCCATCAGAAAGAAGAAGAGTTGGGTATTTCTGAAAAAAAATTTGAGGTGAAAATAAAAGAAAAGATAATCTATTCCATTTTTGGGCTATTTTTAGTTTTAGTGGCCGGGTTATTTGGCAAAACCCTGTACCTGCAAACCATAGAAGGCCGCCAGCTGTATGCCGTAAGTGAAAGTAATAAGGGTACCATAACCTTGATCAGGCCGGAGCGGGGCATTATTTATGACAGGAATTTACAAAAATTGGTAGTTAACGCTCCGGCTTACGATTTATTGTGTGATAAAAAGCATTTTTTAGCTTCCAGTGGCGATTTGGAAAAAGAAATAGCCTTAATGTCAAGCATATTGGGCCAGCCCGCCCAAGATTTACAGGCCCACCTGACAGATTCCGCCCAGCCCAAAGTATTGCTGGCTGAAAATATTTCTCAGGAAACCTTGCTGGTACTTGAAGCCCGGGCAGCTGAATTGCCGGGGTGTAAAGTCCAAAAAAATACGGTCCGTAGCTACGCGCTAGGGGAGTCTTTCAGCCACGTATTGGGTTATGGAAGCAAAATAAATAAAGATGAATTGGCCGGTGTGCAAAATTATACCGTCAGCGATTATATCGGCAAAACCGGCCTGGAAAAATTTTATGAAGCAGTGCTGCGCGGCACTCCCGGCCAGCATGAAGTCATTAAAACAGCCACGGGTGTGCAAAAAGGTGATCAGGTGCTTGTTCAACCGGTGGCCGGAAATAATTTAGTGCTTAACATTGACGCCGGCTTGCAGCAAAAAACCTACGAAGCCCTGGAAAAATCCATAAAAAACATCGGCTCTAAAAAGGGCGCGGCGGTGGCGCTGGATCCCCGGACCGGCGCGGTTTTGGCTTTGGTTTCTTACCCGGCTTACGATAATAATATTTTTTCCCAAGGCATTTCCCAAGCCGATTTTAACGCCTTAATCAACAACCCCAACCAGCCCTTTTTTGACCGGGCCATTGCCGCCCAATATCCTACCGGGTCAACCATAAAACCCTTTCTGGCTTCCGGGGCGCTCCAAGAAAAAATCATCAGCCCCACCAAAATAATTAATGATCCCGGGTTTTTGCTGGTTCAAAGCCAAAATGATCCGGATGTGCAGTATCGCTTCGGTGGCGTCACTCCGCACGGCGATGTGGATATGCGCGCGGCCCTTGCCGTTTCCAGCAACATTTATTTTTATACTATCGGCGGGGGATATGGCGATCAAAAAGGTTTGGGGCCCAGTGGCATTAAAAAATATTTGGACATGTATGGTTGGGAACAAAAAACCGGCATTGATTTGCCGGGTGAGTTTAGTGGATTTGTACCAAGCCCGGACTGGAAAAAGCAGAAAAAAAATGAAAGTTGGTGGGACGGAGATACGTACAACCTTTCTATTGGCCAATCCGATTTGCAGGTAACCCCTTTGCAGGTTGCCACTGCCTATGCTGCTATTGCCAATGGTGGTACTTTGTATAAACCGCAAATTGTAAAAAAAGTCATTAATGGGTCAGGGGCTGATGCCAGTGTTGTGCAAGAGTTCAAACCTGAAGTTGCCAGCCGGTTGGCCATTGACCAGGCAAACCTGCAAGTGGTTCGCGAGGGGATGCGCGACGGTGTTAAGTATGGTTCTTCGGTTATGCTTAATAGTTTGCCCTTTGACGTGGCGGGAAAAACCGGAACCGTTGAAACCAACAAGGCCGGCATTTTTAATACCTGGTCATCCAATTTCGCACCCTACGAAAATCCGGAAATTGTTTTTGTGGCGACTATTGAAGGCGTGCAGGGTTTACGGGCCGCCAGCCTTCCGGTGGCCAATGAGGTGCTGTACTGGTATTTTATGAACAAATAATATAAAATATTACAATGGCCACCATAGATGAACTACGAAAAGTAAGGTTGGAAAAGTTAAAGTCGCTACAGGACAGCGGCGTTTTGGCGTATCCGGCTACTACAAAGCGAACACATTCAGTTGCGCAAGCCCTGGAAGATTTTACAAAAATTTCTAAATCAGAAAAGGAAATTGTGCTGGCTGGCAGAATTATGGCGCAGCGTGGACACGGCGGAGCTACGTTTTTGGATATCAACGACGGTTCAGAGCAGTCCCGTGGTTCGGACTACAGGACTGAAGGAAAAATTCAAGGCCTGATTAAAGAAGATAAGGTAGGGGAGAAGGGCTATAAATTTTTCATTGACCACTTTGATATTGGGGATTTTGTAGAAATTAAGGGCATTTTGATTGAAACAAAGAGGGGAGAGAAGACCATTGAAGCCACTGATTACAAAATGTTGGCCAAAAGTTTATTGCCGTTGCCGGAAAAGTGGCATGGCTTGCAAGACGAAGAAGAAAAACTGCGTAAGCGGTATTTGGACATTTTGTTTAATCCGGAAGTGAAGGAAATGATCAAAAAGCGCGCCGTGTTTTGGAATAGCATGCGCCAATTTTTAATGGAAAAAGGATTTTTGGAGGTGGAAACGCCTGTTTTAGAAAACACCACCGGTGGAGCTGATGCCCGGCCGTTTGTTACGCATCATAATGCGCTGGATTTAGACGTGTATTTACGTATTTCCGCCGGAGAGCTGTGGCAGAAGAAGTTAATGGTAGCCGGATTTGAAAAAACTTTTGAAATTGGTAGGATTTTTAGGAATGAGGGCATGTCTGCCGAACACCTGCAAGACTACACGCAGATGGAATGCTACTGGGCCTATGCTGATTATCAACAGGGCATGGAATTTACCGAAGAAATGTATAAATATGTGATTGAAAAAACGTTTGGAACGTTGAAGTTCAACATAAAAGGTTTTGAGGTGGATTTTGGCGCCAAGTGGGAAAAATACGATTATGTTTCAACCATTAGCAAATACACCAAAGTAAATATTATGGAAGCCAGCTTGCCGGAAATGGAAAAAGCGTTGCAGAAGATGAAAATTGATTATGATAAAAATGGTTTTAATAAGACCCGCGCCATTGATAACTTGTGGAAATATTGCCGCAAAAGTATTGGCGGCCCGGGGTTTTTGATTAATGTGCCGGTTATTATGGAGCCATTGGCAAAAAGAATGGAAAAGCACCCTGATTTGGTAGAAAGGTTCCAGGTGATTATTGCCGGCTCTGAAAATGGGAAAGGTTTTAGCGAGCTTAATGACCCGATTGATCAAGCCAGAAGATTTACCGAGCAGCAAAAGCTGCGCGATAAGGGAGACGATGAAGCCCAAATGTTTGATGCAGGTTACGTGGAAGCCATGGAATACGGCATGCCGCCAACGTTTGGATTTGGCGTGTCATCCCGTCTCTTCAGCTTTTTAATGGATAAACCCGGCCGCGAAGCACAGATTTTCCCGCTGATGAAGCCGAAAGGTTAAAAATTTTATAAAAAAACAGCCCACAGTGCACTCGGCTCCGTGGGTTTATGCTTTGATTATTGGACGTTTTCTACTCGGTGACGTCCGCACCCCTCTGCCATTGATAAAATTCCTTTAGGGCGTCAGGCGAGATATGGAAATCCATATCTTGGGGTCGCCTGTATTCGCCCTCAAGAATGGCACCATTATCGAGGCGGATCTTAAGTTGAGCACCCTCAACATCGAGCGACAGAATGCCTTCCACCCGATGGACGGAAACGTCTTCTGCTCGTTCTTCGGCGATGAGTTCGGCAAAGAGCGTTCGAACATTTTCGTTTGTGGTGCCGATGAATCCCACGTGGCAATGTCGTTCCTTGATGAGGTCAACCTCCTTGATCATTGCGATGATGGTTGCGCCGATACGTAGTGTCTTGCTCTGAATTTCGAAATGAAAAAAGGTTTTCATTTCAGATTGAATGAGCTGGGACATAGGTACTCCTGGTATGCGTGATAGTTTCTCTGCTAATAATTTAGCATCTTAACAGTATTTTGTCAAGTGTTGAGACAACTTGTCAAGTTTGGTACAATTACAATATGACAAAAGAAGAAATAGAGAAACTATTGCCGATTTTTGAGAAATACCCGACCATGAAGTTGGTGTATTTGTTTGGCTCGCGGGCGACAGGAAAAGTAGGGCCATTAAGCGATTATGATTTTGCCATTTACTTGGATGAAAAAGATTTTTTGAAAAGGTTCGATATCCGGCTACAAATTGCCAGCGAACTTTCTGGAGCACTAAAGACCGATGCCGTGGATGTGGTGGTGATTAATGATTTGGCCATGCCAGAAATGAAATTTAGTATTATTCAAGAGGGGAAACTCATTCTTAATCGAGAGCCATTTAAAGTTTTAGTTGAACCGCGCATTGTGACTGAATATATTGATTTCCATGAACTACTTATAAGACACGGCCTCACAAAAGCATGACAAACTTATTTATCGTCGAAAATAAAATCGGAGCTATTAAGGAATACCTTGGCATTTTGAAGGGTTTTAAAAAGTTTTCTTATTTTCAGCTTGCTGATGATGTTTTTATTCGCGGCTCTGTCGAACGGTACTTATATCTAGCAGCTCAATCTGCTATTGATCTTGCCGAATCGGTCATAGCTTTAAAAGATTATCGTAAGCCAACTACGCTTAAGGAAGGCTTTGAAATTTTGGAAGAAGAAGGGGTTATTTCTATTGAATTACGTAATGCTATGAGGGATATGGCTGGTTTCAGGAATATTATCGCCCACGACTATGCAAAGATAGATTACAGTAAAGTATATGATATTGTGCAAAACCGCCTTCCCGATGTGGAAAAGTTTTCAACCCAGATAAAAAAGTATTTGAATTTACGGTAAACCCGCCCGGGAAGCACAGATTTTCCCGCTGATGAGGCCGAAGCCGTAGAATCTAGAATCTAGTATCTAGAAGCTAGAATAAAAAAGGCCCACGATGCACTTGGCTCCGCGGGCTTTATCGTTTTTATATTATGGTGAGAGTTTGTGGGTACCAATCTATGAGCTCCTCGACATGGATTCCCGTGGCTACTTCGAATTTCAAAAGAATTCGGTCGGCGAGCAGGTCAGTCATCATATCGTCCTTCGTGGCGCCGGGGATGATATATTCGACCAGTCTCTCATACACCGGCCGCCAATTATCATCACCGGTGCCCTTCCGGAATTCCTGTTCCCAGGCGTCAACAGCCTTGGAGACTTCTTTGAAACGTTCTGGTGACATTTTAATGCCTTTCTCTTAAAGGTAAATCTTGGTAATAATGTAAGAGCCACACTGTGAATATCATATCTTAAAAATTATCGTATGTCAAGTAGTTCGGTAGTTGAGACAATTTGCCTGCCTCGCCGAAGCTGTTGCGAAGGCGGGTCAAGTTTGGTACAATAGCTAAATGAACGAAGCACTAAAAAAACTTATAGAAAAAAAGGTAAAGTTAGATGCCTTTCGGCCATTGCCGCCAGAATTGGTAAAAAACCTTGAGGAATGGTTCAGGGTTGAGTTGACGTATACGAGTAACGCCATTGAGGGCAATACGTTGAGCCGGCAAGAAACGGCTTTGGTAGTGGATAAGGGGATTACCGTGGATGGCAAAAGTATTGCCGAGCATTTGGAAGCCACCAATCACGCCGAGGCTTTGGATTATGTAAAAAAATTGGCAGAGGCAAAACGGCAGGATGTAAAAGAAAGTGATATATTATCCCTGCACCAAACGATTCTCAAAAAAATTGATGATGCTAATGCCGGAAAATACCGGAATGTGGCTGTGCGCATTGCCGGGTCAGAGGTAATTTTGCCCAATGCCCTGAAAGTACCGGAATTAATGGCTAATTTTATAGCATGGTTAAAAAGCGCCGATGGTCATCCGGTTGATGTTGCCTCCAAGGCGCATTTTGATTTGGTAAGTATCCATCCCTTTGTTGATGGTAATGGCCGGACCGCCCGGCTTTTGATGAATTTGCTATTATTACAAGAAGGCTATCCACCCGCGCTTATTAGAAAAGAAGATAGGAGAATATATATTAACGCCGTAGAAAAAGGCCAGTTGACCGGTAATATGAATGATTTTTATCAAGTGATTTATGAAGCTATTAATCGATCCATGGATATTTATTTAAATACCGCGGAATGAAAGGAGCCGGGAAATTCTTAATGGCTAAGTCCGTGCGGGAAACCCAGATTTTTCCGCTGATGCGCCCCCGCTGAGCGGGGCGATTGGGACGCCAAGCGTCCCAGCCCACGTGAAAGCGGAGAGCAGGCCAGCTTAGCTGGCAGGCCGAAACAATAAAAAAAGAAGAGCGGCCGGGTGGTCGCTCTTTGTGGTTTCGGTAGCCAAAATTTCCTTTAACAGTCCTCCCGGTGGCGGCAGTTTTCACATATACGCACTTTCAGTACGTGCGATTGCCCCATTTTTCTGTAGTCTGTTTTCCAAGAAATTCCGCCGCATATTGGACAATACCTTGATGGGAGGGTGAGTACCCACCAAAGTCCGATTATTGTGAGGATTGGCAAGCCAATCCCCAGAATCCAAAGCACCAGCTGCATGACGGTTCCCATGCTAAAATACCTCCAGTCGGGAAATGGTTGCATTTAATTTCCAAACTAATAATTGCATTATTAATTTAATTTGTCAATAGTTGCTGGTGTTTGTGAAATTTAGTATCATGAATAAATTATGCAAAACCCTTCGACTACGCTCAGGGCAAGAAAAGTTTTAGTTTTTGGTACATTTGACGGCCTGCACGAAGGTCATAAAGAACTGTTTAGGCAAGCTTCAAAATTTGGCGAGCATGTGATTGCGGTGGTAGCGAGAGATTCAACGGTGATGAAAAATAAAGCTCGCCAGCCAAAGTTTTCTGAACAGGAGAGGCTTGACGCAGTGAGAAATTCGGGGCTGGTCCAAGAAGCCTTGCTGGGAGAAGAAAATCATAATACCAAAGAAAGCAAGTTTGAATTAATTGCTCAAATTAAGCCGGATGTCATTTGTCTTGGATACGACCAGGCGCAATTTGCGGAAAAGCTGGGAAGTGAACTTAACAGAATGGGATTTGAAAACATTAAGATTGAAATATTAAAACCATTTAAGCCAGAAATATACAAATCTTCAATTTTAAATAAATAAGCAAGGTATCCAGCGGAAATGGGGTCTCAATGAATGCCATAGACATCAACCCCATTTCCGAGGTGAATTTCCTCGCTTCGCTACGAAAATTCATGTTAGACATAAAATTTATCCGCGAAAATCCGGAAAAAGTGAAAAAGGCTTGTGTTGACAAGAATATTTCTGTTGACGTGGATACATTTTTGGAGTTGGATAAAAAAGCCCGGGGGTTTCAAGTTGAAATTGAGAATTTGCGGGCAGAGAGAAATAAACTTACAAAAAACGATATTGCCGCCACGCTGAAAGCGGGCGAGCCTCGCCCAGATGGGCGGGAAAAGGGCAGGGAATTGAAAGAAAAATTGAAAACCTTGGAAGAAAGTTTTGCTGGAGCAGATAAAGAGCGGACTGATTTACATAAAAAAATTCCCAACATTCCCGTTGAAGATGTGCCAGTTGGAAAAACTGAAGATGAGAATCAAATTATAAAAACCGTTGGCAAAAAACCAGTTTTTGATTTTTCGGTAAAAAATCATTGGCAGTTGGGGCAAGAATTAGATTTAATTGATAAAGAGCGGGCAGCTAAAATCGCTGGTTCGCGTTTCGCTTATATTAAGGGATCGCTTGTTCAGCTCCAATGGGCGATGATGCAGTTTGCCGTAAGTGTTTTAACCGATGAGAAAACTTTGGCGAAAATTGCTAAATCAGCCAAATTAAATGTGTCCACCAAACCTTTTGTACCAGTTTTACCGCCACTCATGATCAAAACCGAGCCGTATGATGCCATGGACAGGTTGGAGCCGCGCGAAGAGCGCTATAAAATTGAAGGCGAAGATTTGTGGCTCCAAGGTAGTGCCGAACATGTTTTAGGAACTATGCACATGAATGAAACCATGAATGAGCAGGTTTTTCCTATTCGCTACGTTGGTTATGCGACGAGTTTTAGAAAAGAGGCTGGTACATATGGTAAAGATATGGAAGGGATTATCCGTATGCACCAGTTTGATAAATTGGAAATGGAAAGCTTAACGGTGGCTGAAGAATCTTTGAAAGAGCATTATTTTATGGTGGCTATCCAAGAATATCTAATGCAACAACTGGGCTTGCCCTACGAAGTAGTGTTAAAGTGTACGGCTGATATTGGAAAACCTAATGCCCGCGGTGTTGATATTAATGTGTGGTTGCCTGGGCAAGATAAGTATCGCGAAACCCATACGGCTGATTACATGACAGATTATCAGGCTCGCAGGCTGCAAACTCGCGTGCGGCGCAATTCTGGTGAAACCCAATTAGTGCACACCAATGATGCTACCGCTTTTTCCCAGCGCCCATTGATTGCCATTTTAGAAAACGGACAGCAAAAAGATGGCAGTGTGAAAATTCCGAAGGTGTTACATAAATATACTGGTTTTAAAGTGATTAAAGCTCGCAAGAAATAATGGAACAGCAAATTATAACCGGCAATCTTAAGATAAATTACAGAGTATTTGGTGAGGGACGTCCGATGCTTATTTTACACGGCTGGAAGTCAAATTCTGACCGCTGGGAAAAAACGGCTGAATTATTGGCGGCCGCGAATATTCAGGTTATTGTGCCCGACTTGCCGGGGTTTGCCAAAAGCCAAGAGCCGCTTACGGCCTGGTCGCTGGATAATTATGTTGAATGGCTGGCGGAATTTTCCCAACAGGTGCCATCATTGCAAGATAGTTTTTATATTGCCGGGCATTCCTTCGGTGGAGCGCTGGCGGCGAAATTCTCTTTAAAATATCCCCAAAAAGTACAGAAACTCTTTTTAATTTCCGCGGCCTGCGTGCGGCAAATGAAGACTTCCAAAAAACTGCTCTGGCGCGCTTCAAAAGTGATAAAACTGTTTTCGTTTATTCCTGGCTACCCGCTGTTTCGTAAGGCATTTTACAAATTCATTTTACGCAAAACCGATTATTTACAGGTGGAAGGTGTTATGAAAGAAATTTACTTAAAAGGCATTTGTGAAGACCTAAGCCATAAAATTAATTTTTTGAAAGTGCCGGTGGTCATCATTTGGGGGGACAAAGACACTTCAACACCAATAGACCAAGCAAGATTCATTAATCAAAAAATTCATAATTCAAAACTTATTGTAATCCCGGGTGCCAACCATTCATTGCAAATGGAAGTGCCGGAAGCCTTGGCCCAAAAAATACTAGAAAACCTATGAACCTCCTCATTACCGCTATCGGTATTATTTGGGCTGCCGGAACCATCAAGCTGGTTCTTTTTTGGATTTATTTGTGGCAGCTCAAAGACTATCACGTTGGCCGGTTTTTAGACCATTTTAAGACTGCCAAAGGCAAGCGGATTATTTTTTCGTATTTGACCCAATTTTTTGTGTGGCGCTTGAAAAAACCGGTGTTTACCGTCAAAACCATTTTGCTGACAGGGTTGGCAATCTTGGATGTCGGCGGGTACTTTATATTGGTTATTATCAGTACTACTTCAATATGGTATATTTTGATTGCACTTGCTCTGTATAATCTCTTTACCCCGGTGATTGTTTCCCTTATCGTTTTACTCGTCCAACCATTTTTTGTGATGGCTAGAAACAGGATTTTAGAAAAAGCCAGGCAAAAAATGGGCAAACATGAAAACCTGACGGTGATTGCCATTACCGGTTCTTACGGAAAAACCACTACCAAGGAATTTTTAAAAACCATATTGTCTGAAAAATTTAACGTGTTGGCCACGCCAGAACATAAAAATTCGGAAATCGGGATTGCCCAAACCATTTTGCAAGACTTGCGGCCGGAACACAAGATTTTTATTGTGGAAATGGGAGCCTATAATAAAGGGGGGATTGATTTGCTGTGCCGCATGGCGCCGCCCGATATGGCAATGGTAACCGGGGTCAATGAACAGCATTTGGCAACCTTTGGTTCGTGGGAAAATTTGCTTTCAGCTGAAGGTGGCCAAGAATTAGCTGTCAATTTGGGCAGCCACGGCATTTTAGTGGTCAATGGTGAAAACTCATATTGTGTTGATTTGTATAAAAACTTCAAAGGTCATAAACGTATTTACACATCAAAAGCCAACACCATTGACGCCGACCTTTGGGCCGAGCAGATAGAAGTCAAAAAAGAATATTTGGATTTTGCCTTAATTTCCCGCCAACGCCAGGCGGTGCATTTTCAGATAAAGGTATTGGGGGCTCATAACATTCAGAATTTACTCGGGGCAGCATTGGTTGCCAAAGAAATGGGCATGAGTCTGGAAGAAATTTCTGCCGCTGCTAAAAAAATAACGCCACGGCAAGCGGGAATTACATTGTCTGGCGGCACGCACGGAATTAATGTGATAGATTCTTCCTATTCTTCAAATCCGGATGGGGTGGCGGCGGATTTAGATTATCTAAAAATATTTGAAGGCAAACGCGTGTTGGTGATGCCATGCTTAATTGAATTGGGTGAAAAGTCCGCCCAAATTCATGAGCAGTTGGGTAAAAAAATAGCCCAAGTTTGTGATTTGGCCATTATTACCACTAAAGATAAGTTCAAAGAATTGGAAGCGGGATTTATGAGCCAGGGCCTTTCTGAACGAAAAATGTTACTGTGCGAAAGTCCGCAAGAAATTTTTAATATGATAACCACATTCTGCAAAGAAGGCGATGCGGTGTTGCTGGAAGGCGGCCGGCCAAAAGAATTAATCAGATTGCTGGAGAAATAAAAAGCGCCACCTAGATAGTGGCGCACATGGCTGGTTAGCTCCTGAAAAGAAAATTTTCCGGAACCCATTTTAGGAATTCGCAAACCTCTTTTGCCGTTTTGGGCGGGAGATCCTCAAGAGCGGATGCTTCCTCGATATTTTCGATATCAAGTTCGGCTCTTGCGCTCATGAGGATTTGCGAGTACCATCCATTGAGTTCGTGCAGGAATTCTTTATTTCTCCTGCCAAAATGTTTCTGAAATGTTGCGGTGGCTTCAAGAAGATTGATGGCCTCGCCAATGGTCATGGTGTGCTCCCTAAAAAGAAAGAAAGTGCTAGATAAGTAACTGTACATGAAATTTAATATTTTTCAACCATTTAAACCAATTTCCATTTCACTTTCTCCGAACGTTCAAAAAGATGACGTGGTTTTGGCGTTGAAGTTGCTTTTCCAGCCATGGAAATGGAGGCGGGGATTGGCAATTCAAAAGTTAGAAGAAGAATTTAAAAAATATTTGGGCGTAAAGCACGCTTTTTCGTTTAATTCGGGCAGATCAAGCCTGTATGCCATTCTGAAGGCCCTCAATTTACCTGAGGGGAGTGATATAGCGCTGCAAGCATTTACGTGTAATGCAGTGCCAAATCCGGTGCTGTGGGCCGGTTTAAACCCCGTTTACGTGGATTGTGCCAATGATTTTAATGCGCAAGGCCAGGTTGATATCGTCCAGCACACTTTCGGATTGCCAAACGAAAGAGCGTTAAATGAAAATGTGATTGAAGATTGCGCGCATGCGCTGGGCGCGCAAATAAATGGCAAGAAAGTAGGAACGTTTGGCAAAGCAGGGTTTTTCAGCTTTTCTAGAGATAAAATCATTTCTAGTGTGTATGGCGGCATGGCAGTTACTAATGACGATGAAATTGGTAAAAAATTAGAAGCTCTGCAAAAAGAATTCGGCCAGCCAAGTTTATGGTGGATAAAACAGCAATTATTACACCCGATATTATTATATTTTATTATTTTGCCGCTCTATAACTTTTTTGATTTAGGAAAAATATTTTTAGTGTTTTCGCAATATTTGCACTTATTATCAAAAGCGGTCAGTTGGCAAGAAAAAAGGGGATTAAGGCCTGATTATTTTCCAAAGGCTTTGCCAAATGCCTTGGCTCAAATGGCTTTGAACCAATTTCATAAACTGGAAACATTTAACGCGCACCGTAAGCAAATTGCCGAATTTTATTATCAAGAACTTGCCAACACAAAATTTGGATTACCTGAGAAAAATGGGAATATTTTCTTACGGTTTGCCGTAACGCATCCGCAAGCTCTTGAAATTTTATACGAAGCCTGGGTTAATCAAAAAATTTTATTGGGAGATTGGTATCGTAGCCCGGTAGACCCGCACGATACGAAATTAGAAGAAATGAAATATGAAAAAGGAATGTGCCCCAACGCCGAATACTTGGCCAAGCGAACCCTTAATTTGCCCACCCATATCAACATTTCCATGGACGATGCAAAAAGAATTGTTAATTTTTTGTCCCGATACATTTAATTTAATTAAATGTATACGGGATCCCGTATCAAAATTTATTACAATAAATTTTTATCGGGGAAAAAATATACTTAAAAAAGCCAACAACGAGTGTTGTCGGCTGAGTGCGTTTTGTTTGGGTTCCCTAGATAGAGAAGGTTGGGACGGATGCTTGTTCGACCTGCATCGAGATTTCATGTTCTTGATAATGTCGATTACATGTGTCGCAACAATACGTGCCCCGTTCTTTCTCGGGACCAGGAATGACTTTTCGCAAAAAGTGACCGCAAGGTCCCTTTGGGTGGGGCGAAGGACATCCATCGCGATCAGCTTCAACTTCATCTGCGCACATAGATTTTCCTCTTCCGAGCCTTGGGAAATTGTTTTGACGCGCTGACAAGGTGCTATTACATAGAGTATTTCATATTTTAAAAGTATGTCAACACTATAATGGAAATAAAAGAAATTATAAACAAACAAGAATGGGAGGAGTTTATTGCCGGGTGCATGGAAAAAACATTTTTGCAGTCTTGGGCGTGGGGGGATTTTCACGTTTCCCTGGGAAACAAAGTTTGGCGATTCGGTATTTTCCATGAAGGCGAAATGATTGCCGCCGCTTTGACCGTAAAAATTTCCGCTAAACGAGGGAGTTTTTTGCTGGTTCCGCATGGGCCGGTTGTGAATTCAAAATTCAAAAATCAAAATGTAAAATTATTGAGTATTTTATTAGAAAAGTTGAAAGATTTAGCTAAGGCAGAAAAGGTGGATTTTATCAGGATAAGCCCTATTATAAAGAGGACGGTAGAAAATACGGCATTATTTGCAAATTTAGGCTTTCGCCAGGGACCGTTGCACTACCATCCTGAAAGCAGTTGGAAATTGAATGTTGAACCTAACGAAGAGCAACTGCTAGATGGTATGCGTAAAACTACGCGCTATTTAGTTAAAAAAGCCTTGCAAGATAAAGATATTGAGATTATCAAAAGCACCGACTTGGCCGATATGGAGCTTTTTTATAAACTTCATACGCCTGTAGCCAAAATTCAAAAGTTTGTGCCATTCAGTTTAGATTATTTAAAAAAAGAATTTTCGGCTTTTCTTCAAGATAACCCTCCTTCGCATAAAGCTTCGGACGGGCGCAGTAATATTGTTTTGTATTTTGCAAAATACAAAGGGCAATACATTGCCACTTCTTTTGAAATCTTTTGGTCCGGAATTGGGTTTTACCATCACGCAGCGCTGTTGCCGGAGTTCCATAAAATTCCGGTTTCAGCTTTGTTGCAGTGGGAAGCCATAAAAGAGGCAAAAAGCAGGGGATGTAAAGTGTATGACTTTTGGGGCTACGCTGACCCGGTAAAAAACCCGAAGCATCCTTATGCGGGGCCAACCTTATTTAAAATGGGATTTGGCGGATATGTTGATGAGTATGTAAAAACCCAGGATTTTGTTATTTCCTATAAATACTGGATAAATTATATAATAGAAACAATCCGAAAAGTAAGACGCGGATTATAAATTATTTTAAATGCGTCAGCGTCACAGCCACATCAAAAGCAGATTGCGTCACTTAAAACCCAAAAAAAACCTTTTAAAAAGGCCATTGTTTTGGATCGCCCTGTTGGTGGCGGCAATGTCCGTCGGCATATTTTACCTGTTTTTCTTTTTTCCGCCTTTTCAAGTGCAGACAATCAGCATATCGGGCAACGAAAAAATCACCAGCCAAGACATTGAAGCCATCGCTTGGCAAAACGTGGATAAAAACCTGCTGGGTCTTGGTCATAAAAGCATGTTTACCGTTAATACCGTGGCATTACGGGAAAATCTCCTGGCTCGCTTTCCGGGTTTGGGAGAAGTGAATGTTACCAAGCGGTGGCTTAAAGATTTAGGTATTAACATTAGCGAACGCCAGGCAGCAGCCATTTTTTGCGAAGGCGACAGTACCCAAAACTGCTTTGTGATAGATAAAAATGGCGTCATTTTTGAACCGGCATATAGCACTGCAGGCAATCTTATTGTGCGACAGACCGTGGCGGGTGCAAAGCTGAGCATCGGGCAAACTCTGGTGGATAAAGATATGATGGCATCCATCATTCGCCTCAAAGATGCGTTAAAAAATAATTTTCAGATAGAATTGCGCCAGGCACTGGCCGCCAATCCGTTGGTTATTACCACCCATGAAGGCTGGCAAATACATTTTGACCCAGAGCAAGACATTGGCGCCCAACTCACGAAACTGGATCTTTTACTAAAAAATGAAATCACTCCGACAACCAGAGAGAATCTGGATTACATTTACTTACAATACAAAGACAGGGCTTACTACCACTAGTGGATGTGAGACGGAGTCCTATTGACAGTACTGTTTTGATATGCTATTCTATGAATATGAATATCTCAACTGTGAGGGGCGTTTTTACCCGCATTGGACAAGTTTCAAAAGATTTGTTTGCCCCGCACCAGGGCAATGCTTTTAGGCCCCGTTTTTTACAAAGCAATATATTGCTTTGGGCCGTGTGCCTTATTTTAGTTCTGAAAATCGTCAGTATCGGGTTATACCTGCCCGCTCCCTATAACTGGTTTTTTGCCGACGTTACTAAAACAGACCTATTGCATTTACTCAACCAAAACCGCCAAAGCCTGGGGTTGACCACTTTGGCCGAGAACGAAACCTTAAATGAAGCGGCTTATTTAAAAGCCCAGGACATGATTGCCAACGGATATTTTGCCCACCAGAGCCCTACCGGGACTACTCCCTGGTTTTGGTTTAAAAAGGCTGGGTATGCCTATAAATACGCGGGAGAAAATTTGGCCGTCGGCTTTGCCGATTCAAGCACCGTGTATGACGCGTGGTTTAATTCCCCTTCCCACAAACAGAATTTATTGAATAAAAATTATACCCAAATCGGCACTGCGGTGGTGACTGGCTTTCAAGGTAATTCAACTATTGTGGTACAGCTTTTTGGAACTCCGCAAGTTACCACAGCGGCTTCAAATCCAAAATCTCAATTACCCCTCGGCCATAGCCCCTTGGGGCGTAGCCCAACGGGCGAGCCTACGGGCGAGGCAAACTCTAACCAAACTCCAAGTCCAAATAATCCAAATCAGCCTGCGGTGCAACCTGTTGCCAATACGGTGGCGGCGCCAATTTCTGTTCCTGAAGCTGCGCCTGAACCACAGCCAATGCCCACGCAACCTCAAAATAATGCCCCAAAAGTATTGGCCGAATCAACCGAGCAATTTGTAGGCCCACAATTCGCGGGAAAACAAAGTGCCTACCTGCAAATGTTGAATTTCATTGTTTATGATAACAATACTATTTTACAGTATTTGTCCCTTGGCGTATTGGCTATCATTTTGATGTGCCTAGGCATTAATACTATCTTAATGTTCCAAATGCAAAATAGGGTAATACTTGTAAGGCCACTGGTGCTGGTAGCAATACTCGGCGTAGTTCTCTTTTTAGATAAGAGCACGATAAGCCATGTGCTGCCATATCAGGTGATTATTTAAAACTTTGAATTACGAAATGCACGTTTAAAAATGTTCTTTTCAGGTCTTTCCTCCAAATTTCAACGAAAATGCGCAATAATTCCAAAACGTAGCAAGCTACGTTTTGGAATTCTATCACATTTTCGTCTGAGGAAATTTGGAGAAAATCCTCTGAAAGCATTTCGTAATTCAAAGTTTAAAACCATGAAGATCAATCAAAAACAAAAAGAGTTGATAAAAATATACCTTGTTTTATTCCTCCTGATTTTTACGGTGATGAATTGGGGCACGGTTTCATGGATGTTTAATTACCGCGCGGTTTTTGGATTGGTGCATGATTTTTTCAATCCCTATGAGGATAGCCGCCTTTTGGTGAGCGCCAGCACCTTAAAGTTACCGCCAAAACAGGCCGCCGTTTTGGTCCAAGGCCAAAAAACCTACCCGTATTCGGCAAAGGAAAACTCCATTGAAATTCCTTCCCTTAATATTGTCGCTCCAGTGGTTATCGGTGAAAGCACCCAGGTGGCTGCCCTAGAACGGAATTTAGATAAGGGAGTGGTGTATTACCCCGGGTCCGTGCTGCCCGGAGAAGCCGGCCAGATTGCCGTTTTAGGACATTCGGCGCCGCCTAACTGGCCGAAAATAAAATATGACTGGGTGTTTACCCATATTAACGATTTAAGCCCGGGAGACTTGGTGATTTTACATTTTAATAACCGCCAATATACCTATAAAATGACAGAAAAAAGCATTGTTAAAAAAGGGCAGGAGGTGGGCGCCAATGGCCTAACCGGTAAAAATAACATTTTGACCTTGGTAAGCTGCTGGCCACCGGGCAAAGATTACCAGAGGATCGCTGTGTACGCTGAGCTTCAATAATGATAGGACAAACAACGATAGGACAAAGAAGACTTGACGAAAATACTTTAATATAGTAAAGTTAAGAACTAGGACAAAAAAGCTTGACAAACATAAAACAAAAAATTAGTATTTAATATTAATAAAAAATATAAATAATATTTATTTATGAAGACAGTAAATAAGGTAAGTATCGGGTTGCTTTTTTGCGCAGTTTTCTTAGGGCTGACGACTTTTGGCATTAGCGTGAAAGTTCAAACAAAGCTCGCACCAGTTAGCGCGTCTACCTGCACTGGTTCCGGACCGGTAAAAATGAAGGTTCAGTTTAACTCGGTTCAAAACGAGCCAAAGACAGTAAGGCTTACTAATGGCACCACCTATGGCGATAATACCGCTTTTGATGTTACTAATGCCGATGGTTCAGCTATTAACGACCCTGCCATCCCGATGAACATTTTAAGCCTGGTGGCCAAAAGGAGCCAGGGCAAAGTTGAGTTTTATATCCACAACAATAAAGCCGAAGCGAAGATAAATGCCACCATTACCATTGAAGGAGCCACTTTTACCGGTGCCAATCCATATGTAACCGGCCTGGTAAGTCCTTATGGGCATGGTAATACCAAGCTTGAAGTTCCACCGCAAACCAATGCCAATGGGGCCAGTGATTCTTTAGTAGTGGCAAGTTCAAATACGGTCAATGTTTATGCCCATTTTAACGAGCCGGGAGATGGTTGGACGGTAAACTTTACTCCCTGTACCCCGGAAGTTATTAAATGTTATTCAACCGCCGACTGCGGTGAACACCTTCCAACTGCCCCTGCATTCTGTAGCGGAAGCTCTGTATATCAAAATTATAGAACCTGGACCTGTAACAATCCGGGTACGGCCAGCTCAAGCTGTTCCAGCGTAACAGTTGATGAATTTAGGTTTGCTTGCACTTCAAATCAGACTTGTTCTGGCGGTACTTGCGTAGCTTCTCCTCCCAAATGCACCACGGATTCCGACTGCGGAACGGACAGTTTCGTTGGCAACATCAGCTGCCAGAGTAACAACGTGTACCAAAACTACAAAGAATATACTTGTGAAAATCCCGGAACCGCCCAAGCTAACTGTACCGACGACACCACCCTGAAAGTAAAACAACTTTGCGCCGCCGCCCAGGCTTGCAACACCGGAGGTTGCTACCCGGAGGTGTGGTAGATTTTGTAGTATGATTATCAATAACAGCATTAACTCAAAACAATATTTCTCACGAAATTTCATTTTGAAAGTGGTTATAATAACTGCTCTGATTTTCCTGGGCTCCATGGGATTAGCATTATATTCTCACAACAGTCAAATTAGTGCTTCGCCATCGGTATGCCGTGTAGAAAATAAGCAGGCGGTATTGGTAAATGATTGCACTAACCCGATTGCCGGAGGGCTTTGCGCCGAGTCATTTTATAAAGATATTACATTTGACCAGCCATATGCTATTGCACCGCATGTTATTGTGACGCCTAATCATATTAGCGAGAGTAGTTGCGCGGGAAGTACTACCGATAAAGTGGTTTGTTATCCAAGCAATATTACCGCGACAGGTTTTCGTCTTTATTGCAGTGGGTCGCCGACCAATGATGATTGTGGTGCGGGAACCAATGGTTATAGTACCCCGGCTACCGCTAATTGGATGGCGACAGACGCAAGTTTGTCTTGCGGAGCATTGAGCGAACACGGAATTACACCCACTGAATGCACTAATAATGAAGACGGGTTGTGCGCCATGGGTAGTTTTACCAAACAAATAACGTTTCCAATTCCATACCTTTCAACACCGAATGTGATTGTTACAGCCGAAAACGTATCAAACCAAGGTGCATGCGTTGGCGGTGTGACCGATCAGATACTTTGTTTTCCTAGCAGTATCAGAACCACCGGTTTTACCTTGAATTGTTCCGGTTCTCCATTGGCTTCTTGCAAAACTTCTGAGGGGTTTAAATCTCTTGCCACTGCCGGCTGGCTGGCCATGGAAAGCACCAATCAGTGCAAGGTACAAAGCCAGCATGCATTAGAAACTGCCGAATGTCCTGGAGAAATTTTAAATGAGACCTGTGCTTTGGGATTTCGAAAGGCCGTTGTTTTTCCGGAGCCATTTAGCGCTGCCCCTAAGGTGATCGTCAGCCCGGAATTGATCAGCGACTCTTCCGGTGTCTCCAAGTGCGCCCAGGGAGCCAGCGATGCCTACAAATGTGAAGCCATTGATGTAACGGCTACCGGGTTTACAGCAATATGCTGGGGTTCTCCCAAAGCAGATGAGTGTGGTGCGGCCCAAGAAGAAAGTACCACGAGCGCAAAGTTCAGCTATATGGCCGTTGACTCGGGTTGCTCTCTTTCAAGCACCATTTTCTCTTGCGCCAGGGATTTGGATTGCGCGGGCGCCCAAGCTTGCAGTGCCGGAGGGTGTTATCCGGAGGTTTGGTAACATTTTATAAAAAATTAAATAAAAATAAATAAAAATAAAAAATATGAAAAATATTGCCAAGATAAGTGTGGTAGCGCTAAGTACAAGCCTTTTTCTAGGACTTGCGGTTTTCGGCGTAGTAAGCATAAAAGTTGAAACCAGGCCCCAAACTGCCAGCGCCTTAATCACCTCGGGCACCACCACTTGCACCCAAGTAACATCCCCGTTAAGGAATATGCCCGGATTAAATTCCATCACTATCACAGAAAAAACCGGTATCAATAATACCCCTACCTATAATCCCACCAGTTCGTCGCTGAATCTGGGAGCCAGCGATTTAAACACCACCGCTTCCGAGCACTACGATTTTTACTACAGCGATGCGGACGGTACTGCGAATATCAATGGAGCTTATATTTCCTCTAAAATGCACCGGGATCTTTCCATGGATAACGCCCAATCCGGAAACAATATTGATTCCATGAAATTGAGTTTCGCTAATGGCAGCTCATTTTACGCGGACTTGGTAGCTTCCTATCAGCTGGGAAACAGCGTTTCATCTGTAAGCAATGCCGCTCTTCCAGAGGCTCTTGGTTCGCCCGACGGTGTGGTGTCAACTACCGGTGACCAGGATTCCAGAATCACTTTGGGTTTTTGTGCGGCTTTTCCGGTGGTGATTGAATGTACCACGGATTCCGACTGCGGAACGGACAGTTTCATTGACAACATCAGCTGTCAAAGTAACAACGTGTACCAAAATTACAAAGAATATACTTGTGAAAATCCCGGAACCGCCCAAGCTAACTGTACCGACGACACTACCCTGAAAGTAAAACAACTTTGCGCCGCCGCCCAGGCTTGCAACACCGGAGGTTGCTACCCGGAGGTGTGGTAAGGAACTATTGACAGATAAGTAATAATACTATATAATTAGGAATTAACAAAAATAAATAAATATATGAAAACAACCACTAAGGTAGGCGTCATAGCGCTATGCACAAGCCTTTTTCTGGGACTTGCGGTTTTTGGTGTAAATATAACATTTGTAACCAAACCTCAGGCCGTTTCTGCCATCACTTCCGGCACAACTGCTTGTAGCCAGTCAACCTCTCCGTTAAAAAGTTTAGCGGGCTTAAATTCCATCACCATCACAGAAAAAACCGGTATCAATAATACTCCTACCTACAATCCCACCAGCTCATCTTTGAATTTCGGAACCAGCGATTTAAACACCACCGCTTCCGAACACTATGATTTCTATTACAGCGATGCGGACGGTACTGCCAACCCCAATGGAGCTTATATTTCCTCTAAAATGCACCGGGATGTTTCTATGGCCAATGCGCAATCCGGAAACAATATTGATTCTTTAAAGCTTACCTTTAATACGGGTAATCCGGTATATGCAGACTTAATTGCTTCCTACCAACTAGGAGCCAGCGTTTCATCTGTAAGCAGCGCTGCCCTTCCACAAGGCCTTGGTTCTCCTGACGGAGTGGTGACTACCGCCGGCGACCAAGATTCAAGGGTTACCTTTGGTTTTTGCGCGGCTTTTAATACTACCACTTACCAATGTTCCGATGGCCTGGATAATGACAATGACCAAGCCACTGATTATCCAAATGATTTCAGCTGTTCGTCTACAACCGACAATGACGAAACCAATCCTATGGCAGCTTGCCAAGACGGCACCGACAACGACGGCGATAGCTTGACCGACTATCCCCAGGATCCAGGATGTACTTCAAAACAGGATAATAGTGAAACAAATGGTACTATCGCATGTTCTTCTAACTCGCAGTGCCCGGCATCAGTATTAACCGGTTCTGCTACATGTAGCGGAAATAGTGTTTACCAAAATCGCAGGAGTTATGTTTGCGATAATCCCGGAACTACCAATTCGGCTTGCCGGGCGGTAGATAACAATGAATTCCAAAATAACTGTGCCTCAAACCAGACTTGCTCCGGCGCGGGAGTTTGTACCACCACCAGTAATTTAACCGTATCCTGCTATACTAATCCAAATCCCGTGCAAACAAACCAATCCATGACATTTATTTCCAATGCTTCGGGCGGAACGGGAAATTACGTTTACTCATGGGCGGGCGCTTGCGTTGGTTCTTCCCAGAATTGCTCTAATTCATTTGGAAGCTCAAGTACCTATACAGCCTCATTAAATGTTGTTTCCGGCAGCCAATCGGCAAGTGCCAATTGCTCGGTTATCGTAAACCAGCAAACCACTTCGGCCAACATGACCGCCACCGTACAGGTTCGTAATCTTTCGGCCGGAAATTTGAATTGGTCAAATTCTGTAGCCGCAGCACCTTCTGATATTTTGCAATTTAACGTCGTGGTGCGCTCTAATGGAAACAGTGTTGCCAATAATGTTACCGTAAGGGACATGTTGCCAGCCAACCTTTACTACAATAATTTCTTGACCATTGACGGAGTTTCAAATTCCGGCAGTATAACCGGGGGCGTAAACATTGGCAACTTGTCTTATAACCAGGCAAAAACCCTTGTTTACCAAGTACAGGTTGCTCCAAGCCCGAATTTCGCTTTCGGAGCCACTACCCTGGTCAATGCCGTAACTGCTACCAGCACTGATTCGTATAATAATACTGCCACCGGAAATGCTTCGGTAGTGGTAACCAAGTCTTCAGTGGCCGGAGCTACCGATGTTTCTACCGGATTAACTGATAATATCTTTATTGATTCATTCTTTATTCCGTTAATGCTGGCCTTGTTGGGAGTTTGGGCTTGGAAATCAGGTTTGCTTAATTCATTCGGATTTGCCGGATGGGTTTCCGCCAAAAAAGCCAACTTCCGCGATATGGCTATTAGCAGGGAATTGGATAATAAAATTTCCCAGATAAAAAACCGGGAAAATCAGTAATTATTGATTCACCGCAACCAAAACGGCCCTCCTGGGCCGTTTTGGTTGCAAAATTTTTTGTTTCTAGTAGCATTAAACCAGAACAGTTTTGAGCCAAAGCCGAGATGTTTCTCTTTTATTTGATGTAATTGCACAACAGCATCATATAAAGATGAGGAACTCTCGGCTTTTTTCTTACAACATTGACATTGCCTTATAAATAATATAACAAGAGAATAAGGACAGACTCGTCGCGTTCCTATCGGGGGGATAGATAGAGGCACTTTGTAAGGTTGCCACAAAGGGGCAATCACATGGAAAAGACTCTCTTTGAGAGAAGGAATCTGGCGGCGCTTGAAGCTGCGAGGTGTTCCACCTCTTTCAATGGAAGAGAAGCGGAAGAAAAGCTTGATGCAATGGTCGCCATCCTTAGGAGCGAATCTCCAGAGGACAGGCTCTTGCAGTTCAGGCAGGAAGCGGAAGCAGCTGGGAAGGATCCGCGCAAATGCGCGTGATGGATACGCAAACGGCCGGAAGACTTCTTCCGGCTATTTTCTTCCTTCAAATGCGCTCTCCAGCGTCTCCTCATCGGCATATTCCAGTTCGCCTCCCACGGGCAAGCCCTGCGCTAAATGAGTAATTTTAAACCCTAAACCCTGAACCCTAGCCCCTAGACCCTCTTTCAGTGCGCGTTCAACTAAGACCGAAGTTGATTTTCCTTCCGGCGTTGGGTTTAGGGCAACAATTATTTCCGTAAAACTACCGCCTTTAACGCGGTTTTTTAATGCTTCAATGCGTAAATGCGACCCATCACTTTTGCGCAAGGTTAATGTACCGCCCAAAATAAAATAGAGGCCGGTATATTTTTTAGTATTTTCAATAGACAATAAATCACTTTCTTTTTCAACAATGCAAAGGATGTTTTTAGAGCGAGCGGGGGACTGGCAGATCCCGCACAAAGGGCCATTGTTCTCAAAGGGATTAAAACAAAATTCACACAATTTTACCGCATTTTTTAATTCTTGCAATGCCGCAATCAGTCCGTCAATGTTTTCTTTGGGCTGATTAATTAAGTAGTACACAAACCGGCCGGCGGTACGCTTGCCAATGCCGGGGAATTTACCAAATAACTCTGCTAACTTTTTAATACTATCCATAACGCATCTATTTTATCAAACTTGACACAATGCCTCAACTATTGACATATGTTCATGATGGGTGTATAATTAATATAAGTAAGCGAACCTTGAAAACGCCCAATTTCGGGCAACGGTTTGGCAAAGACCGTAATAATTCACCATTTTCAATGAAAGGATTTTTGCCATGACGAGGAAGGTTTTTTTCATTCTGTTGGTAGCGGGGAGTTTCCTTGGGAGTTACGGGATAACCCAGTGGTGGTGGGGACAGGCCGACAAGACGTCGGCCGTCAAGCAAGACGACAAGGTGCAGGAAGTCAAAAAGCCTTCGCCCCAAAAGACAACGTTTTGTGATCCAGTCCAAGGGCTTACCGGGAAAATCAAGGCCAAGGAGTTGGCCCAGGTTGTCCCGGGAAGGTTCGAGATCAACCTTACGGAGTTCTACTTCACGGATGAAGAGCTGAACAGGATGGCGGAAGTTGATTTCCGTCACCGGGGGAAATTCGAAAACTTCTCCCACGAAACGAAAACGTCCGCCGGCACCTTCTGCTATACTTCGTGCTTTGGCAGGTATTCTATTAATGCTTCGGCCAAGCACGACATTGTCACCGACCGTTTTGATGCGCTCAAGTTGCCCAATGGTAAATGGGCGAAGCTCAAACTCGGCAGCTGGTTGTCGGAGGTTGTGGAAAAGGATGGCCATGTTTTCCTTATCTGCCAAAATCATATCTTCAAGTACGTAAAAGAGTGCAAACTTGAATGTGTGATGGCTGGGCCGGCAGACAATTGGTCTATCTATCGGGCTTGGGAAAGTCGTGATTATCTCTGGGTTCAAAAGCCCAGTTCTTGCGACTTTGGCGGGTTGCTCCTTTACAGTGATGGGAGATGGGTCTTCCATCAGTACAAGGGCAAGTACGGTAATCGCCTAGAGAAAGTTGAGGCGAAGGACGGGATCCTGAAACTCTACTTGCTCGATGGTTGGGATAAGCATAGCAAGCACATCTTACTCCCATGTATCGAATTTGATCCTAAGAAAGGGATTTTCTCGGATCTGTAAAAGAGCGCCAATTGCTTAAGTTGGAAATTTTGAAAGGGCCTCGTGTGAATTTTGCACGAGGCCTGTTTTTATACAAAAAATCCGACTAAAGCGGATTGTAAAATTTAAAAATTAAGAAATTATTTGAAAATTGGAAATTGATAATTGAAAATTCCGCCGAGCGTAGCGAGTGCGGCTTATTCACCCTGCACTTCCGTGACATAGTCTCCCTGTTCTAGGTTCCTAAAACTTACACGGGCTTCGTCAAAGTACAGTTTCACACCGCCTTGGGCGCCGTTTCGGTGCTTGGCCACAATAATTTCCGCAATATTCTTTTCCAATGAGTTTTCATTATATTTGTCTTCGCGGTAAATAAACATCACCACATCCGCATCTTGCTCAATGGCGCCGGATTCGCGCAAGTCAGAAAGCATGGGGCGGTGCGGGGTGCGCTGTTCAACCGCGCGACTTAACTGTGACAAAACCAACACCGGCACATTTAATTCTTTAGCCAATTGCTTTAATGCCCGCGAGTTTTCTGTCACTTGTTGGATGGGAGTGGCAAATTTATTGGTGCTGTCCATCAGTTGCAAATAGTCAACCACCAACAGGCCCAAGCCCGCGTCTGCCTGCAAACGGCGAGCCATGGCCCGCATTTGCATGATATTAGTGGTTCCGGCATCGTCAATGTAAAGGGGGGCCTCTGACAGGCTTCCCATGGCCACCTGGAGCCTTGAAAAGTCATTATCGCCCGGCCCGTCGTTTAATTTTCCGGTCCGCAGCCGCCAGGAATCCACATTAGCCTGGCTGGCCAAAAGCCGTTCTGCCAGCTGGTCCTTTCCCATTTCAAGACTGAAAATGCCCACCGGCAAGTTTTCGTGCACCGCCACGTGTTTGGCAATATCCAGTGCCAGGGAAGTTTTTCCCATGGAAGGCCTGGCGGCCAAAATAACCAAATCTCCCCGCTGCAAGCCCGAAAGCATAGTGTCTAATTGCTTAAAACCGGTGGGAACGCCGCGGTACATGCCCTGGTGCTTGGAAAGCTGGTCAATGCGTTCAAAGGTTTCACCCAAAATATCCCTGATAGGAATAAAGGTCTGTCTTAGCGATTGCTGGCCAATGCCAAACACCTTTTTTTCGGCGCGGTCCAGCAGGGTGTCCACGTCTTGCGATTCGTCAAAAGCGTCAAGGCCGATTTGTTCGGAAGCCTGGATTAAATCCCGCAGCACTTTTTTTTCCCGCACAATTTTGGCGTAATTGCCCACGTGGGTGGCGGTGGGGACCGTGTTGATCAGGGAAGTTAAATAATCAGACCCGCCAATCCGGTCCAGTTTTTCTTTTTCACGCAAACGGGTGGAAACGGACATAATGTCTATCGGCTCGCTTTTGGCGTAAATATCCATCATGGCCGAATAAATTTCCCGGTGGATATCCTTGTAAAAATCATCAGCGGTCACAAAATCAGACACCCGAATAATAGCGTTTTTATCCAGCATGAGGCATCCCAGCAAGCACTGTTCGGCTTCATTATTTTGCGGCGGTTTTTTATTCATTTTTTCCATTTGGAAAAAATCGCAGATTTACGCAGAAGCCGATTGCAAGCAATCGGACGCGGAATCACGCGGAAATAGTTTTTATATTTTTTTCAATATTGGGCCATCACCGGTATCTTGCACCGTGTAGCCGTATTTTTCAATTTCCTGGCGGGTTTCGTCAGATTTTTGCCACTCTTTGGTTTTCCTAAAACCTTCCCGCAACTTCACTAACTTTTTCACTTCAGCCGGAATATTGGACTTGGCAAGTTTCTTAAAATCAATAATGCCAAAAACTTTGTCTATTTCTTTGAAAAATTCAACTATCTTGACAGCATCTTTTTTGGCCAGCCCATTGGCATCCAGTAACGGGTTTATCGCTTTCATAAATTCAAATACCGCCGCAAAGGCTTCCGGCGTATTGAAATTATCCGCCAACGCCCCATAAAAATCACTTTTTACTTTTTTCAACAGTTTTGAAATTTGGATTTGTTTAGAGTTTAGAGTTTTGAATTTAGTGTTTCTGAGTTTGCGAAGCATTTCTTCCATCTTCTCCAATCCCCCCGCCACGCCCATCATGGTTGATTCAGAGTAATCAATGGGGCTTGACCACAAGTTTTTGGCAATCCAAAAGCGCAATTGCTGGCAGGTGTAACGTTTCAAAAAGTCATCAATGAACACAAAATTATTTAACGATTTAGACATTTTTTGTCCATTGATGGTTAAAAATCCGGTGTGCATCCAGTGGCTTGCCATGGGGGTCAGCCCGGAAATGGCTTCCATTTGGGTGATTTCCGCTTCGTGGTGGGGGAACATCAAATCGCGCCCACCGCCATGAATGTCGTATTGCGGTCCGAAAAAGGTTTCAGTAATAGCCGTGTCTTCAATATGCCAACCGGGGCGACCGGCGCCAAACGGGCTGGGCCACGAAGGTTCATATTCAGCGGCAAATTTCCAAACGCAAAAATCGCCGCGGTTTTTCTTGTTTTTACTGTAATCAATGCGGGAAACCGAATCTTCCGCCGCCAGCGCGGTCCGACCGGATAATTTCCCGTAGCCTTTGAATTTTGAAATGTCAAAATACAAGCCGTCTTCAAGGCCGTAGACAAACCCTTTTTCCTGCAAAATGGTAACCTGCTGGATGATTTCTTTTATGTAATCGGTGGCTTTGGCGTATTTTTTCACGGAATCCACCTGCAAGGCTTTCATGTTTTTGAAGTATTCTTTGGTGAAAGCTTCGGCCAAATCTTTGGGCGAAACACCTTTTTCTTTGGCTCGAGCGATGATTTTGTCATCAATATCGGTGATATTTTGCAAATAAAAAACGTCGTACCCGACGGCTTTTAAATACTTGGCGAAGCAATCAAAAATAATGATGGTTTTGGCGTTTCCCAGGTGGATAAAATCGTACACCGTGGGCCCGCACACAAAAAGGTTGATGCGCTTGCCGTTAATCGGCTTTAATAATTCTTTTTTGCCCGAAAGGGTATTGTAAATTTTTATGGGAGCCGGTTTCATAGTATACCGTTATGGTTATAAGCTTAAATATAATGCTTATTGCCATAAATATCAATGACAGCCAAAGCAGTCCGATAAAAAACAGGTTGGGTTCGCGCGGCCACAAGAGTAATATGCCAATGAATACCACCGATTGCAGAACCATTTTGGTTTTTCCGAAAATATTGGGCCCGAACGAAATATTTTTTCCCATACTAAAAACGGAAATCAAAGCGTTGACGATTTCCAAAACAATAATGAAGAAAAAGAGCGGCCGGTTATAAGAAACCAGGCTGTAAAAAAAGATGGGGATAAGCAGGGCGCGGTCGGCGATGGGGTCAAAAATTTGTCCGAAAACAGTTTCTTTATGAAAACCCCGCGCCACCACGCCGTCCAGCAAATCTGTCAGGGCGCCGGTGAAAAACAGAGGCAGAATTAACAAGGCACTATCATGTTTAAAATTGAACAGCAAAAACCCAAGCAGCATGCCAATGAACATCCTTGCCACGGTCAAGTGGTTAGGAGTAATGTGCCTCGGCCACCGGGTTTTTATGAAATCAAACACCAGGCGATCTTTTTGCTTGTTGGCGGATTCCAACAATATTTCTAAATCATCAACGGATTTTCCCAATGTTAAAACAGCATGATCCAGCCCTTTGCGCGCCTTAATCGTTATGGCAAGTGGCATTGCCAGGAAAGGCAGCGTTGTAAAATATTTTTTAATCGGATAAAATACATCTATCATGAAGGTTGTAGATATTATTTTCGCGCTTATCGCCGGTCGGATTATCGGTTTTTTAGTGGGAGACTTTCTGCATGAGTGGGGGATTGAAACCAACGCCTACGGGACGCTGGCCATTTGGGTGGCCCTGCCGTTTTTCGCCCTTTTGTGCCTTTATTTGGCGCATATTATTGGCAGGAAATTCCTCTTTGTTTTTCAGGCGGCCAAGCATTTGCTGGTGGGCGCGGTGGCAACTATCTTTGATCTGAAACTTTTTGAATTTTTGATTTGGATTTTCTCTTTGGTTATATCATTAAATCCGTTAATCGCAAAAGGGATATCATTTTTAGCCGCAACTAGTTTAAAATATTGGGGTAACAAGTACTGGACATTCGAGCGCCACGAAAAAGAAAATTGGCATAAAGAGGCGCTAAACTTCTTTTTAATTAATCTGGTCGGTGTACTTATAGACGTCGGTACCTTCCATTTTTGTACAAACGTGCTGGGTCCGCAATTTGGCACCACCCCAGGCGTTTGGCTAAAATTATCCGTTATTATCGCCGCTGCCATCGCCGCCATCTGGAACTTTTTTGGAGATAAATTAGTAGTATTTAAAAAATGACAAACAACTTAGTTTTATACCGCAAGTATCGCCCGCAAGATTTTTCAGAAATCATCGGGCAGGAACATATTGTAACCACCCTAAAAAATTCCATTAAAAACGGGGCAATTGCCCACGCCTATTTGTTCACCGGGCCGCGCGGTTCAGGTAAAACCACCATTGCCCGGATTTTCGCCAAAGCCATCAATTGCCAGAAACCTTCAGTCGACGGGCCGTGCAACAAATGTGATTCGTGTTTGGAAATCATGGCTTCAAATTCCATGGATTTGATAGAAATTGACGCCGCCAGCCACACTGGGGTTGATGAAATCCGTGAATTAATTGAGGGCATAAAATTCAGCCCGGTAAAATCAAAGTATAAAATTTTCATCATTGACGAATGCCACCAGCTTTCCAAATCTGCCGCCAACGCCTTGTTAAAAACATTAGAAGAACCGCCCGCCCATGCTATTTTTATGCTGGCAACCACTGAAGCCCATAAAATGATTGCCACCATTATTTCCCGCTGCCAACGGTTTGATTTCAAGCGCCTGCATACCAGCCAAATCATTGAAAAGTTAGAATATATTTTAAAAAAGGAAGCGGTTAAATGGGAAGAAGCGGCCTTGAATATTATTGCCCTCAACGCCCGTGGTTCGTTTCGGGACGCCGAATCGCTTTTAGACAAATGCATCAGTTTTTCGGGCGGCATGTTAAGAGCCCAAGACATTAAAGAACTTTTGGGAATAGTTGAAGTGGGGCAGATTTCAAAATTTGTAGATTCTATTACTTTGAAAAATACTAAAGACGCTATTTTATATATTAATCAAATGGCTGATGAGGGCGTTGATTTACAGGAATTTACCAAAACCCTGGTGTTTTATTTGCGCCAAGCCCTGATGCTCAAAATCAACCCGGAGTTTTTGGCTAAAGATAGCGGGGGATTAGCAGCCCAGGAAGTAGAAAAAATGAAAGAGCAAATTGCCGGCCTTGGCGAAAAAGACCTGCAAACCATGCTGGAAAAGTTCATTGAAGCCGAACAAAAAATGAAATATGCCAGTATTTTACAGTTACCACTGGAACTAGCAGTTGTTGACATCACGCATAAAGAATAATGTTATCCACTTGTAACATTAGAACCAGGTTAGTATAATAATCATATACATAATCTAGGTTCAAATGATAGCAAAACAAAAAGAACGCCAAAAAGCTATAGAATTACGGGAAAAGGGCCAATCATATCGGGAAATTTTGGAACAAATTCCGGTATCAAAGGCGTCCTTGTCTTTGTGGTTAAAAAATGTTAAACTTTTACCAGGTCATGTCTACCGAATAACTGAAAAAAGACTGGCTGCTGCTCGAAGTGGCGCATTGAAAAAGAAAGAAACAAGAATTGCGCTTACCAAAGAAATAAAAGACAGGGCGAGAGCTGAAATTGGAAAATTGTCAAAAAGGGAGTTATGGCTAATCGGAATAGCCCTTTATTGGGCTGAAGGAAGTAAGGAAAAAGAATACAGACCGGGCTCTCGTATGATTTTTTCAAATTCAGATCCCTATATGATAAAACTTTTTTTGAAATGGCTTATAGAAATTGTTAAAATATCAGAAGAAAGAGTTTATTTTTCAATATATATACACGAAAGTCATAAAAATAAGCTGCAAAGAGCAATAGGTCATTGGTCAGGTTGTACGGGCTTTTCAAAAGAAAAATTTAGCAAAATTTATTTTAAGAAAAATAAAATAAATACCAAGAGAAATAATATTGGTGAAAATTACTTCGGATTATTAAGAGTTTCAGTAATCGAAAGTTCAAGTTTAATAAGAAGAATTCAAGGCTGGACAGAGGGTATTTACGAAAGTACATAAACATTCCGGGGTCGTCTAATGGTAGGACATCACTCTTTGGAAGTGATTATTTTGGTTCGAATCCAAGCCCCGGAACAAACTTTATTGTGCGACCCCGCTTAGCAGGGTCTAAGCCAGCTAGGCTGTCCGACAAAAAGCCTTAAATATGGGCTTTTTTTCGTTGGATAGATAAGGTAAGTTGACTAAACTAAAAATACGTGTTGCTATTGACACGATTCCCTGAAAATGCTATACATAGAAGCATAGGGTGAAATGTGTGATTTCCCCTATAAAACTTTGAATTACGAAATGCAATTCTGACCCGCAAATTTAGACAATCCAAACACGCCTTGGATTAGCCAAATTTGTGGATCATATTGCAAATGGTAGATGTTTGATAAAAACTTAAACAACTTTGTTAAACTTTTTTAAGCGAATTGATAAGCAAGTAGTGAGTAGATATAGTTAGCAAAATATCCGTTCACTGATTTTGGCAAACTGGTAATGAGGCCGTAAAAAGCTTTTAAATTTCTGAAATTAATTTCAATGAGCATGCGAGTGTTGTACAAGTGGAATTGAAAGTCAGTGATGATCTTTTTCATGTTCTTTCGTGGTTTGGCAAAAAGAAATCCTTTTCCTAAATCATGCACTTCTTTTGCAAGCTTGTCTGAAATATATGCCCCGTCAGCCACGAAAATTCCAGAAATATCTTTGTTGAGCTCCATAAACATCTTAGAATCGGACGTGTTGCCAGGACTGAATTTCACACTCAATAATTTCCTGTCCAGCGAGGTGGTAATATGCATTTTTAAGCCAAAAAACCATCCTTTTCCGTTTTTTCCCCAGCTCGAGAATCTTTTCATGGTCTTGTGGCGATTGGCATTTTTATTCAAGCAAACAGGAAGTTCTGTGGAGTCGGTGTGCTTTATGATGTGACTATTTCTGTTGTTGATTTTCATCATCATGGCTAGAATTAAGAGAGCTTGCCGCGCGAAGCGATTCATATTCACCACCAGTGTTTTGTAAGAGCATTTTGGTTCAAAAATATTGAAGATGGATTTCTTGGTCGGTATTCCGTTGAATTGTTTAAAGACCGAAAGTGAAATAATTTTGATGATTGATAGTGCTAATTTTCGACCCTTTGTTTTTTCTTGTTTATCGAGTTTAAGTTGTTGATACAAACGATTTACCACCTGCTCCAATTTTTTGTATAATGTAATTGAAGTCATGTTAGGGTGGCAGTTTATTAAAAGATTGCCACCCGACTTCATTGTATCACTTTCAGACAATTTGGAGCATTTCGTAATTCACAGTATAAAAAGCATACAAAACACCTGAAACGAAAGGAACGTGCAATGGTTGATTTCTCTACCGTTCGTAGTCTGCTTGATGAACGCAAAGTTACGAGAGCAGTCTATGAGGACATGCTTGACCAAGCCGAGCACGGCCTCAAAGAAGGTTTTCCGGCTGACCACGCGATTCGATCGGTCTGGATGTTGCGATCAATCGCAACCGGAATCCGGATAACAACTATCCACTTCCGGGAAAACCTCTTCGTCCACATCGCCGAAGAGCTTGAGCGACTATCGCAAGCCGCATACGACGAAATCTACATGCCCAAGTTCTCAGAAGAAAACGGACTACGGGCGAGCTAAGTAAAAGCCCGTATGAATGGATTGTCACTGGAAGATCGTAAAGGTTAAGGGAGAATACCATAAATTTCTCCCGTCCAATAAAGTTTATCGGTTTTGATTGGCATGTGCCAATGCTGATGAATTTTTAGGGCGAAAAAAGGAGTCAATTATGACTACGCTCGAGCGCGGAACGGTTACCAAGTTCTTTAACACCAAGGAACGGATGTACGGCTTCGTCAGGTTGCCGTCCAGGGAGGAAGTTTTCTTCCATTTCAACGACGGGGCGGCGGTGGGAGTTGGCTTAGAGGAGCCAAGGTTTATGATGGTCAAGCCTGCTCGCAGACCCGTCAAAGGCGACGTCTTACTTTTTGAGCGATCGAAAAACGCCAAAGGATTCAAGGCTATGCCCTGGTGTTTCGCTGCCGACTGGGCACACGCACAAAAAGAAATTGCCGGTCGTGCCACATATCGCCTCATGAAGCAAACCGGCGAGTTCCGCATCACGCGCGATCCGCAGGTACTTTGGGAGGGTACGGATCCGCAGGCAACGCTGGAGAAGTTTGGCCCGATTAAGCCAAAACTCACCTACAAGGGCGGCATCAGTGGCTGGCAGAAGTACTGGTTCGAGCAAAAGACGTCCGAAGGATGGCAACGGGTGGATGACGATTATGATCCGCAAGGAATCTCGCTGAACCTGGGACGCGTCACCAAGCCCGAAATGCCTTTGCAAGTGGCGATAAACAAGTTGACCACGGCCACAAAGAACAGCTTGGTTGACGATGACTTCGGAGTTGCCGAGCTGTATTGGACCAAGAACGAACGCAAAGTGGCTCAAGCGTACGTTCGCCACTACGGCGCCACGATCACCATGACGGAGACCGACGAATTTGAGACTACCCGGTTCCGTGATGCTGAAGGCGACGAACTGGCCAAACTTGGTCGGCCTGGCAAAGTTGAGCACAACGATGCCGGCGATCCGTGCGAAGTTGATGGCATTTATCATAGTGCCGACTACTAACAACCAAGCCCTGGTGAAACACTGTTTCACCGGGGCGTATTTTTTTAAGCATTTCAAAAATGCTTTTTTTCTTTACTTTAAAAACCTCCTCATCCCGTACGTGTAAATAATGGCCAGGGTGGCGGTGATGCCGTAAAATATCCACACAAAACGCAGGGGATTGGTTTGCAAATCGCTTCCCAGGGCCAGGGAATGCAAAAAGGTCAGCAAAAAGCCGATGTTGCTGATGATTAAAACGGCGTTCCAGTTGCGCGCGAAAAAACCAGATTTTTTAAATGGCTTGAATATGTCGTAACTGATAAGTAACAGCCAGACGACAACGCCAAGGTAAATATAGGTTATGTCGTAGATGGCATATAAATCCCAAATTCTAAAACCCAAACTAATAAGTAAAAGCAACGGGTGGGCGATAAGGCAGATTAAAATGAGCGTGGCGGTGCGCTGGACAAAGGCGTCAAAGTCAAAATTGGCGCGCAGCCACGGTTCAAAAGCGCCGCTTATAGCATGAAGCCAAAGCAAGCTGGCGGCAGCTAAACCGAATAACGGGAAAAGGTTTTGGGGCAGTGTGGCGTCAAGCGCCCAAATTAAACTGCTGGCGCGCACCCAAAGCGGATAAGCCACCGCCAAGCAAGCGCCCGCTACAATGATATAGTTGGTGATTTTGTTCGTCATAACATGTACATCATACCATACTACTGACTGTGTCCGCCAACCATTGACGGCACTCTGTAATATGATAGTATCAATCCGTAAAGCTGTGAATTACGAAACCCCTCGGCGGTATTTTTCCCAAATTTGGAGATAGAAGTTTGATAGAATTTTTAGGCTTAGCCAAAGGCTCCGCCTAAAAATTATAGCGAACTTACAGCCCAAATTTTGGGAAAAGACCCCGAAACTCTTTTAAAATGGGGGTTTCGTAATTCACAGCGTAAAGGATGTGCAAGGTTTTACCATTAATAACACCTGCCAAACCATAATAGTGCAGGCGCAAGACAATGAATACAAAAAAGATAATACTTGGCGTTGTACTTTTTGCATCTTTGGGGTTGCTTGCTTTCGCGGCGGCTCCATCAATTAACGCGGCAAGAATCGCAAATTTCGGGTTTTCATTTGCTGCTCGCCTTCCGCAACTAAGGCAAATTACCAGCGCGCCGGCGCAGGTAAAACCGCCGCAACCAAAAGTTAATCCGGGCATCAAGCCGAATTTTAATTATTGCACCCAAGAAGTAAAAAAATGCGCCGATGGTTCTTATGTGGGAAGAGTAATCCCAACCTGCGAGTTTAGACCATGTCCCAGTTTGACCGTGAGCAATCCACCTCCCGCTCCGGCTCCAACTCCTGCTCCTACTGTTACCAATACGGTAAGCGCCCCGGTTATTTCCGGTTTAAACCCTAGCGCCGGCCCGAAAGGCGCCACGGTGACCGTGTATGGCAGTGGCTTTACTGCTACAGGGAACAGAATTAAATTCGGTAATTTGGGGGTAGAAAATAATTCTAAATACAGTATTAATTCCGATGACGGAACTACTCTGACATTCACAGTTCCCTATAGTAACTATCTTGCGTGCTGGAATTCTACGCCCGTCGCGTGCATGGCTCCCGCAACAACTACCAAGCCAGGCCAATATCAAGTTTCAGTTATCAATGCTAATGGCCAAAGTAACGCCACGACATTCATCGTAACCGCCAATCAAAATAATAATCCCATGCCCACTCCAACACCAACGCCTATTCCCACTCCAACACCAGAACCTGCTCCAACTCCAATTCCGGCTCCAACTCCAATTCCCCAACCCATTCAAGGCAACTGTCCTCCTGGCACCGTACAGGTCGGCCAAACAAGTGGTATCCCATCAAGCCCCATTTGCGAATTGAAACCAAGCGGATATCAGGGTGAATATAAAGTAACTTTGACAGAAGGCCAAAAAGACGGCCCGCTATTGGTGCAAAAAATTTATCCTGATTATATCACCGGGCTTAACTATCAGGCGTATCCGGTGGCAGTTACTAGTCGGCCCATTACTTTATATATTGGAGAAACTGCAAGTAATGGATGTACGGTAACATTAACGCTTATTTCTATTGATATCCAACTGAAAACCGCCACCTTTATTAAAAAAACTGATGACACAAGGCCTTGTCCGATATGTCTGGCTGAAAACACATTGATTGATACGCCCAATGGCGCGATTCCTGTACAAGAGTTAAAAATAGGAATGGTAGTGTGGACGGTTGATGAATTTGGCAAGAAAATTTCAAGCACTATTATAAAAACTTCAAAAACCCCCGTGCCTTCAACTCATCAAATGGTTCACATCATTTTAGATGATGGGCGCGAAGTTTTTGCTTCACCCGGACACCCAATTGGTGATGGCAGAATATTTAACGATCTTTTAGTCGGCGAAGTGCTGAATGGAAGTAAAATAATAATCGCTGAAAAAATATCCTACGACAAAGGTTATACCTACGATATTTTACCTGCCGGCGCCACGGGAATGTATTGGGCCAATGGAATTTTGATAGGAAGTACGCTTAAGGCTAAATAATACACAATGAACTTAAAAATTTTTATCTCTCTCATAACCGTTGCCATATTGGTGTTTGCGGCTTCGCTGGCGTTTATTGAAATTGAAAATAATGGTACAAAAATGACCACGGTTCCGGCGGACTCCGCGGTTGAAACAGCCCAGCCTACGTGTTTTGTGGGCGGTTGCAGCAATGAAATTTGTTCGGCAGAGCAAGGCGTAGTTTCAACCTGCATTTATAAAGAAGAATACGCCTGCTATCAAGCTGCCGCGTGCGAGCGCCAGTCAGACGGCCAATGCGGCTGGACGCAAACGGTGGAATTAACATCGTGTTTAATGGGCAAATAACTAATCTTTAAATTACGAAATGCTTTCAGGAGATTTTCTCCAAATTTCCCAAACGAAAATGTGATAGAATTCCAAAACGTAGCTTGCTACGTTTTGGACTTATTGCGCATTTTCCGTTGAAATTTGGAGAAAAGACCTGAAAAGAACACATTAAACGTGCATTTCCTAATTCAAAGATCTAATAGGTTTACTGTGAAGCCAATAGTAATTATCATAGTTGCATTCATTATAATAGCCATATTAATTGGCGCGTTTTTGTTGTTTATCACGCCAAAAGAGGCAGGGCAACCGCAAAATAATAACCAAATCCAGGAAAATAAGATTCCCCAGCCCTCGCTGTTAACGGTTATTAACAATAGCGTCAACATCAAGACGGCCCTCCAAACAGATTTTAAAGAAGTGACAGAAAAGACCGCCCAAGTAAAAGAAGGGGATACGGTAAAAACCTCCGCCAGCGGGCGGGCGATCATAGAATCTCAAAACAATGCCACCCTGGTGATTGATAAAAATTCTGAATACATCATGACAGTATCGGCTGAAAATAAAAGTAGTATGATGCTTGTGCTGGGGAACATTTGGGCACAGGTGACACAACTGCTGGGGCAAGGCGAATATTACAAAATTGAAACGGCAAACGCCGTGGCAACGGTACGGGGAACTTCGTTTGGCGTGTCTTATGGCAACAACTTAACCATTGTCATGGTGGCCGTGGGAAAAGTTTCATTGCAATCAGTCAATCCCGCCAACCGTCAGCCCATTGGCAAGGAAATTGTCATCAGCGCAGGCGAAAAAGGCAGTGTGGCAACCGGATACGAACCGTTGCTCCAGGCGCTTTCTGGTGCCGATAAACGGAGCGGATGGTATTTACTAAACCAGGGCAATGTTAAAAATCCGCCCGCGCCTTCACAATTGCCAACAGTGCCCGCAGAGTCAAAGAGATGAAGGAAAACCACGTAAAAGCCGCGTTTATTTTGTTTATCACGGCGGTGATTACATGTTCGGCTTTTTACTTTTCACTGCTGGATATATGGCAAGAAAAAATATTTGATGCGTTTTTCACCAAAAAAAGCGCACCCAATACCATTGTCATTTTTGCCATAGACAATGAAAGTATTGCCAAGGTGGGGCAGTGGCCCTGGCAGCGCGGCGTGTTTGCCGATGCCATAAATAAACTACAAAGCGCCAAGATTATTGGCATTGATGTCAACTTTTCAGAACCGTCTGCTATCAATCCCCAGGGGGATTTTTTATTTGCGCGGGCCATGGAAAATTCCAAGCCCGGCGTCATATTGCCAGTGCAAACCCGCGTCGCTACCAAGGAAAAAACCCAGCCCCTTGAAATATTCAAAGACCACAGCCTGTCGGGAAGCGTGGATATCATTTACACAGATTCTTCTGCCCGAACGGTACAAAATATCCAAGAAGATGGTGAAAGTTTCGGGGCGGTGGCGGCATTGGCCCAAAACCCGGATCTGGCGATGCCCACCGTGATGCGCATTGATTACGCCGGTCCGCAAAATACTTTTTTAACCTTGCCCATCATTGATCTTTTGGAAAACAAGGTTCCTGACCATATTTATAAAAATGCTATTGTATTAATTGGCGCCACGGCCCCGGATTTACACGATTACCTGCAAACACCGCTGGGACTTTTACCGGGAGTTGAAATTCACGCCAACATTATCAATACCATTTTAGGCCAAAGGTTTTACCGGCCCTTCCCGCTTTGGGCATCATTGCTGGCCATTCTTTTTTTCAACGCGCTGGCCGCACTTGTTATTATAAACGCAAAAAAGATTTTTTGGCTGGTATCAGGTTTGGCGGGCATAGCCGCACTCATTAATATCATGGCCATGGTATTGTTTTCCCAAAAAATAGTATTCCCGGTGCTGTATGTTAACCTGGGGTTTTTGGCAACATCGCGGGGTTGATTATGTTGCAGTATATCAGCGAGTCGGCCGAAAAAAGGTTTATTTATAACAGTTTTAAATATTATTTATCGCCCGAAATTATTAATGAAATTTTGCAAAACCCCGCCACCTTAAAATTGGGCGGGGAAAAGAAAAAAATCACGGTGTTTTTTTCAGATATCAGAGGGTTTTCCGGCATATCGGAAGTGTTTTCCCCTGAAATGCTGACGTATGTGGTAAGTGAATACATGACTGAAATGACCGATATTATCATGGCTCAAAGGGGATTGGTTTCCCAATATTTTGGTGACGGTATTATGGCGTTTTGGGGCGCGCCGCTACAAAATTCCCATCAAGCCGAAGATGCCTGCGCCTCGGCGGTGGCCATGATGGGTGCGCTGGAAAAATTAAACGCGCGCTTTAAACAAGAAAAGATTAACGCTCATATTAATATAGGGGTGGGGATTAACACCGGCCAGGTTATTGCCGGCAATATCGGGTCAAAAAAGAAGTTTAATTATACGGTGTTTGGTGACGGCGTGAATTTAACCGCGCGCCTTGAAGCCCTTAACAAAGGATATGGCACCCAGATTATTATTTCAGAATCCACCAAAAAAGAAATAGAGCATAACCCCGCATTTATTTTGAGGGCGCTTGATACCATTGTGGTCAAGGGCAAACAAGAGCCAACAAACATATTTGAAATTTTAGTAAAGCCGCCGCATAATGGTATATTGGAAGGCTTTAATCGCGGCCGGCAGTATTATAAAGAAGGCAATTGGCAAGCAGCCGTCAAGGAATTTGAACCGATAGCCGGGCAGGACGGCCCAAGCCGGTTATTTCTTGAAAGATGCCTTCATTTCCAAAAAAATCCACCAGTGGCCTGGAACGGAATTTACGAATTTAAACATAAGTAAAAATAGACGGGTAATAGGTGATGCATAGGATATACGTCATAGCGATTGTCGTAACTTTATTTTTGTGTTAATGTTAAACTATGCTTAAAACTATTTCAAAAAAAGCGAGTCTTAGAGAAATCCAAACCGAATTGGAACTTATCCGGTCTTTTATGATTGGTTTGGCTATTGAGGATGCCGAAGGAAAATACCGGCCAGAGTTTGTGAAAAGAGCCCTTAGATCGCTTAAAGATAAACCGACTGAAACTTTTACAAACGCCAAAGATTTTCTCCGCAAAATAAGAAAAAAATGATTCGGGTTGTTTTCCATCCAAAGTTCCGTAAATTTGCCAAAAAACTGCCGCAACCTCAGGCAGATAGGTTAGCAGTTCTTATTGAAACATTACAAGAAGACCCCTTCCATTCATCACTCCACACTAAAAAGTTAGGCGGAGAACTTGCAGGATTATTTTCGTTTAGAATAACTCGCGATTGGCGAGTTCTTTTTAAATTTATCGAAGACCAAACTATTCAATTGCTAAGGATAGATCACAGGAAAGATGTATATCGGTAAAAATATGGAAATTAATATTGGGTCAAAAGATAATAACCGTGAAATTGAAATTGAAGTTTCCGACCTTCAAAAAGCCAAAGATTTTTTGGAAGAACTGGGATTAGTTGCCTTTCGTCAGCAAGAGAAAAAGCGGCATACGTTTAAATTAGGTGAAGTGATAGTTGATATTGATACTTGGCCATCAATACCCACCTATGTTGAATTGGAGGGCCCAAACGAAGAAAGCTTAAAAGAAGCAGCCGTAAAGTTGGGGCTTGATTGGAAAAATGTGGTTTTTAAAAGCGCCAGGTTCATTATTGAAGAAAAATATGGTATTCCGGTCTCTAGTCTCCATTTCTTTACATTCAGCAAGATAGAATAACTGATTAAGATTATGGCATACGAAATTGAGACAAAAATTTTGGATATTAACGCTGATGAAATAAAGAGTAATCTTTTGGCTCTTGGAGCGCAAAAAATTCAGGAAACCAGGCTTTCGATTAACTGGTACCAAGTCAAAGGCACAAAAGAGGGGAATGAAGATTGGTTTTTGCGAATACGGTCATATTCAGAGGGCAGACATGAAGTTACGTGGAAATCAAAATCGGTGGAAGTGGGAATTACCAAGCAGCAAGAAGAAATTAATTTTACTATTGCCGAACCCAAAAAATTGGCAAATCTGTTTGAAAAACTAGACCTTGAAAAATATGGCCACCAAGAGAAAGACAGAATATCGTTTAGCTTTAAAGACTGGCATTTTGACATTGATCAATACCCCGGCATGCCACCATTCTTATAAATTGAAGGTAAAAGCGAAGAACACATCCGGGAAGCCATAACATTATTGGGACTGGAGAGTAACAAAACCTGGGCCAGGGGTGAACGTATTTTAATCCAAGAAGTGTATGGCTTAGATTGGTATAATATGAGGTTTTAAATATTAGACCTGTTGCGTATTAAGGATTGTTACGAAAATCGAAGATTTTGGATCAGAAATTTGATAGAATTTTGAGGCTTGCCCGCTGGGCCCGCCGAGAAATTATTGCAAATTTCTGGCCGAAATATGCGATTTGCAGTAAATCTTTAATACGCAACAGGTCTATTATGCCTGCCTTGAAAGAAACTATGGCAAAACCTAAAATTAAAAACATGTTAAGTATTCAAAAACTAAAGCCAATTAGAAAGCTTCCAAAAACCGGAGATATTTTTTGCTACAAAACGTCAGATGGGCTTTTTCGATTTGGTAAAGTAGTCAAAGATGATGCGGTGGTTGGCCCATTTCGCAATTCATTGTTGATTTATTTGTACTCAACACCATCAAAAAACAAAGATCTTATTCCTCCGTTAAGTAAGAAAGAATTACTATTTGCGCCTATTTTTGTTGATGCCTCTATGTGGAGAAAAGGGTTTTTTCAACAGGTTAAGAATGAGCCGCTTGCTCAAAAAGAGGTATTTTTGAAGCATTGCTTCCAGCATCGCTTGAGTAAAAAGTTTTTTGATGAGTATAGTAAAGAACTGCCTAGGCGCATAGAGCCCGTTGGCGACTTCGCGCTGCATTTTGATCAAAGTATGTGCAATCAAATTTTATCCGCGCTAAATAGAACTTGATTGTGTAATGTGGTATAATATTGAATCTATTAAACACATAAAACTTATATGAAAATAGCCATTAATTTAACCCGAGAGAAAGTGGGTGGGATTACCACCTCAAATATTAATTTGATAAATTATTTGTATAAATTAAATTATGAGTTCACAGGTATTGAATTGGTAAGCCGGGTGCATATGGAAGGGCCGGCGCTTTTTAGGTCCTTTGCGCCGGAAATATTTGATCACCATATTATTAGTATCCACCATTTACTCTTGCAAAATATTTTACGGCGCAGTAATTCCTTGCAGGAAATTGAAAAAGCTTATCAAGAACCGGTAAAAATTATGCGCAAAATTTTACGGGAAAACCGTCCGGATGTGGTGTTATTAAACGGAACTTATTATTTGCCATGGTTAATTTCAATTGCTGCCAAAAAAGAAAAAATACCGGTAGTTTTATGGTATGCGGGAGTGCTGGTAAAAGAAACTGATCATCATTCAGTCAAAGTAAGAAAAATGTTTTCGGGGATAGAAAAAGCTATTGTTAAAAATGCCTCAAAAATCATTTTTCCTTCTGAATTATGTAAAAAAACTGTTGAAGAAATGGTGGTAAAGGGGAAAATAAAAAACGGGCATGTCATTCCTAATCCCATGGCCAGCATCTTTACCGATCCTAGTGTTGTGGATGATTCTGAAGATAGAACCATTGCCGCAGTTGGGCGATACTCCAAAATTAAAAATTTTGATCTTTTTTTCCAGTTACACCTTGAACTGCAAAAGCGTAAATGGCGCCACAGCGCGTCTTTTGTGACTAATCCCGACGCCGGCCTGGAACATATGCCAAAGTCAATTAAGCGTTTGCCGTCAATGAAAGCCAATGAGTTAAAAGATTTTTATTTAAAGCAAGGATTGATTATTTGCCCGTCAACGTTTGAAACTTTTGGAAATGTTCCCATGGAAGCAGCGTGTTTGGGAGTTCCGGTATTGGTAAATGATACTATGGGCTGCGCCGAAATTTTAAAAAAAGTGGGGTTGGCAAACATGGTGATGTCTTTTGATGATATTAATAAAGTTGCCGATAGGGTTGAACAATTATGTGATCAGGAGATTTTACCAACACAACTGAATGCCTTAAAGAAAATTTTAGACACCAATTTTGTGAGCGAGGAAATTAGGAGGGTATTGGATGAGGCAATGAATAAATATGGGAAAAAATAATTATACCGTCATACTCTTTTATAAATTTACGAAGATTAAAAATCCGGCGGTTTTTCGTGATAAAAACAAAAAAATTGCAGCTAATTTTGGCTTAATGGGAAGACTTTTGATTGCGCCAGAAGGAATGAACGGAACATTTGAAGGAACCACTGCCAATATCAAAAAATATATTAAAGAAGTGCGCAAACAAGCCATTTTTAAAGACGTGGCTTTTAAGCAAAGTGCCGGCCACGGTAAAGCCTTTACCAAATTAACGGTAAAAACCCGGCCGGAAACGGTGACCCTTGGGGTGGGAGATTTGAATGTGAAAAAGAACACCAGTAAAATGGTGACGGCTGCCCAGTTGCAAAAAATGTATGAAAATAATGAAGATTTTGTGGTGTTGGACTTGCGCAATGATTATGAAATCCAGGCCGGATATTTTGAAAAAACGGTAAACCCTGGTTTGCGCTTTTTCCGCGAATTACCGGAAAAAATAAAAGACCTGGAATATTTAAAAAGTAAGAAGGTGATTACCGTTTGCACGGGCGACATTCGCTGTGAGAAGGGGACGTGCTTGTTGAAAAAAGAGGGTTTTGAAAACATTTACCAGTTAAAGGATGGCATTCACACCTACATGAAAAAATATCCGGCCAAACGGTTTAAAGGAACGCTGTTTGTGTTTGATAACCGGATTGTCACGCCCGTGGTTGATGCGCCGGGCCGGGAAGTGGTGGCCAAATGCGCTTATTGTGCGACAAAATGCGAGGAATTTTATAATGACGATTCTGTGCGGCCGAGCCGTAAGGTAGTGTGTTGCAGTAAATGCTTTGTAGTGCGTAAAAAAAGACTAAGGCCGGCGATACCGGTTTAAAATTATGTTCAAAAAGTATATCGAATATCTACGATACAACCCTGAGGGTTACTGGTTTAAGCGAAAACTCTACGGTTGGGGATGGACGCCCGCAAAGTGGCAGGGTTGGGTTGTGATGGCGGTTTTTTTTGGATTTGTTATTTTTCAGGCAACCATGTTTGACACCACCGCACAAACCACCAACGATCTGACGTTATTTTTAACGGAAGTTATATTAACCGTTGTTTTACTAATCTACATTTGCTACAAAACGGGCGAGAAACCTAAGTGGATGTGGGGGTTGAGAAATAAAACTATCGTGCGATAAAAATCACCCGCACCGGTGATTTTTAAATGTTTGACATTTAATTAAATTTATGATATATTCAGCACATGAATCAAAACTCTGAAAATACTCAAAACCCAAAAATAAATCAAGGGCCTGCCCCAAGCCGCGCCGAAGGGTTTGCCTCCCTTGGAATCACGGAAAATATTTTAAAGATATTGCGTGACTTGCAGTTTACCGTGCCCACGCCCATCCAGCACAAAGCCATTCCTGTGGCTATTGAGGGAAAAGACGTGGTGGGCATTGCCCAAACCGGAACCGGGAAATCCCTGGCTTTTGGCATTCCGCTGTTACAGCGCCTGATGGCCAACCAAAAGGGCAGGGGGCTGATTATTCTGCCAACCCGCGAACTGGCCTTGCAGATTAACGAAACGCTGACTAAAATCGGCCGGCCGTTTGGTTTAAAAACCGCGGTGATCATTGGTGGAGCTTCCATGTTCGCCCAAAAAAGCCAGTTGCGCTACGGCCCCCACATTATTATCGGCACTCCCGGCAGGATTAACGACCACATCAAACAAAAAACATTGAGTTTGCACAATATTTCTATTTTAGTTTTAGATGAAGCCGATTGTATGCTGGACATGGGGTTTGCCCCGCAAATCAAGCAAATTTTACAAACGGTGCCCAAAGACCGCCAGACCATGCTGTTTTCCGCCACCATGCCCGACAGCATCATTAAAATTGCCACCACCTACATGAAGCTTCCTGTGCGGGTGGAAATTGCCCGGCCCGGAACGACCAATGAAAAGGTGGAACACGAGCTCTTTTTCATTAAAAAAGAAAACAAGGGTACGTTGCTGGAAAAATTACTGAAAGAATATAAAGGCAGTGTGCTGGTGTTTTGCCGGACGAAATTCGCGGCGGCAAAATTATCCCGCAATTTAAATAACAAAAATTTTACCGCGGCGGAAATCCACTCCAATCGGTCTCTGGGTCAGCGCAGAATGGCACTTGACGGCTTTAAGGCCGGAAAATTCCGGGTGCTGGTGGCCACTGACATTGCCAGTCGCGGCATTGACGTAAAGGGCATTGAATTGGTGGTAAACTATGATTTGCCGGAAGGGGCGGGGGATTATGTGCATCGCATCGGCCGGACCGGCCGGGCGGGTTTAACGGGGCGCGCCATTTCATTTGCAGAGCCCAGTCAAAGAAGCAAAGTGCGGGAAATTGAAAGGCTAATCAGGTCAACCATTCCCATTTCCCAATTGCCAGACATGCCGCAAGAACAATTTGTGCCAACTCCCCAGCAACAATATACCTACCAGCAAAACAATCGTTCTTCCAAAAAAGATACCAACAACCGCCAAAATAATTATCCCCAACGGCATTACGCGCGCCGCTTTTCAAGATAATTCCAGCAGTATATAATTACTCCCATGCGGAAGATTTTTAACTTTTTTGGTGGACATTATGAAAAAAATTACAGTTTTTACACCGGCCTGGCCGCCGGCATCTTTTTACTGCAAATCGTCCACCTGTACTGGCTGACCACGCATGTGGTTTTCCACCGCCTTTTCGGAGTGATTCTTTTTGACCCCGGCCAATTTTTACAGCTGGCAATCGTAGTGGTTGACTACCTGGAAATTCCCGCCATTGTGGGCACATCTTTGGTGTATATATTTGCCCTTAAAAAGCAGTGGAATAAGAAAGATCTGGCGCTGCTTTTATTGCTTAATACCCAGTGGCTGCACATTTTCTGGATTTCCGATGAATTCGTGTTAGACATGTTCGGCGGCCAAGCCACCGCCAGCGTGTTTCCATTTTGGCTGGCATGGGTGGCTATTGGCATTGATTACCTGGAACTGCCGGTAATGTATGACACCACTAAAAAATTTATAACTTCCTTATTTGAAAAACAGCAATATGGGAACAATTAACTTTGAAGATTTTAAAAAATTGGAAATACGGATTGGAAAGATTGTGGCGGTTGAAAAGATTGAAAGTTCCAATAAATTATTGAAACTGCAAGTGGACTTCGGTCCACAGCGCGGAACGACGCAGAATCTTACGCAGAACAACGCGGAAAAACGTGAGGTACGGCAAATTTTGGCTGGTATTGCCAAATTTTACACCCCCGAACAGTTGATGGGAAAATTATGCCCTTTTGCCTTTAATTTGGCGCCCAAACTGATGGGCGACATTGAAAGCCAGGGAATGATGCTGTGCGCGGATGGCGGTGAGGGTGGCCCAATGCTGCTACATCCGGATAAAGATATTACGCCAGGAAGTGTGATTAAATAGTATTACCAAACAAAAAACGGCCAAAGCCGTTTTTTGTTTGCTCCCCTTATACCCTTTTATTTATTGCCTCCGGCAGAGGTAAGTCGGGTATCAGTGTTCACATTACCTCTTGGCAATGTTCCCTGAGTTATCCACATTGTTGACAGATTTTTTAAATGGTAAAATTATTTAACTCTGAATTAGGAAATGCCCAATTTAAAAGTTTTTTCGGGCCTTTTCTCCAAATTTGGGTTGAAAATTCGCAATAATTCCAAAACGTAGCTTGCTACGTTTTGGAATTCTATCAAATTTTCACTTTCCAAATTTGGAAAAAATACCGCGAAAGCATTTCATAATTCAGAGTATATTAATAAACTTTCAACCTTAATGAACCAAACACTTTTTAAAAAATTCATATTTTTAGCGGGGTTTTCTTTATTGTTATTTACCGCGCACAGCACCAGTGCGGCCGCCACTCCAAGCACCGGCTTCATTCAATTTGTTAAAAATACCGAAGGCGCCCCGGTTGGCACTTTTGGTTTTACCACCGGCGGATTTTTATTGGGAGAAAATCCGGTTACCACCGCGGCAAACGGGCCTGACAGCGGCCAGTCAGTCCAAATTGTTCCCAATATTATCCCGGGAAACAATTACAGTATTTCTGAAAACCAGCCTCCGGCAGGATGGCGCTTTATTTCTGCCGATTGCGCCCTGCAAGACGGAACTCCAACCGGAGTCCCTATGGGAGCGAGCGTGGTCAGCATTGAGGTTGTCGCAAACCAAACCACCACCTGCACCTTTTTAAATGATTACGGAGCAACCATCACCATTAATAAAGTTACCAACGGAGCAAGCGGCACTTTTAACTTTTCCAATAATTTTGGCAGGCCCAACGTCCGACTTTATCCCTCTGGCGCCAATGGTTTTGCCGACTCGGCCATCATTACCGGCATCGCTCCCGGACTGGGCCGCTCTATCACCGAAATGGCACCGCTTCCCAACGGCTTTACCTTAACCGGCGCCAGATGCCAAGATGCCAATGGCAATACTAAGGGAAGCTATTCTCCCTCCACTAAAACCGTCAGTGGAATCGGCTTAAGCCCGGGGGATTACATTACCTGTACTTTCAATAATACCTACACCCCGCCCGCTACCACTGCTACCATTATTGTTAGAAAGGTTATGAACCAGGGCACCGGCACCTTTTCCTTCACGGGAAATCTTAGCGGATCCATTTCTGCCAACAATGGCGTCCTTCAAAAAGTAGTGGCCGCCCCGGGTACTTACACATCCGCCGAAGATTTTAAAAACGGCTGGACCTTAAACTCCATTAGTTGTAATGACACGAATAGTTCCGGTAATATTCTTAACCGCACTGCCACCTTTAATGTCACTGCTGGCGAAGTGGTCACCTGTACTTTCACCAATACCCTCGGTGGCACCGGAGGAGATCCAACCCTTAAAGTAACGAAACTTTGCAACCCTACTAATGATAATGGTCACTTTAACTTGTATATTGACAACTCGCTAAAATTTGCGGGCGCGTCTTGCGGCGGCAGTACCAATGTTTTTACGGTGAGCGCGGGAGTAATCCATACCGTTAGCGAAACCGCTTCCGCGGGGACTACGCTCAACGATTACACCACGGTCATTGGCGGGGATTGCGCGGCAAATGGATCTATCACCCTTTCCAGCGGCCAAAATAAGGTTTGTACCATTACCAACACCCGTAAAACTTCCCCGCCGCCCTCTGCCAAAGGCTTTCTTAAAGTAGTCAAAAACACCATTGGCGGCAATGGTACGTTTACATTTACCAGCAACAATAATTGGTTTACGCCCAATTCTCTAACTACGGTTGGTGGAACCAAGGAACGTACCATCAATAACCTGACCCCCGGATACACCTACGATATTACTGAAATCGTCCCCAGTGGCTGGAAGCTTGATTCAGTTTCCTGCAAACTGCAAGATAACAGCACGGCAGGCACTCCGTCAAAAAATGGAAATATTAACATTGGAGTAGAAGCAGGCAAAACCACCACCTGCACTTTTACTAACAGCAAAACAGCTCCACCGCCCCCTCCCTCTGCCTATGGCCAGCTTAGGATAGTCAAAAACACCACCGGCGGAGACGGCACATTCAACTTCGGTGTTTCCGGGCCGCAAACCTGGAACCCGAGCCTTACCACTACTAACGGCACCAGTTCAGACATGATGTCGGTAAAAGCAACCACCGCAACATCAAAGTATACTATTGCAGAAACCAAACCCAGCGACTGGTCATACGGCTTAGCTTCTTGCACCCTGCAAAATGGACAAACGGCTGGGGGTGGCACAACAAACAATGGAATCGTAGCCGGCGTGGTGGTAGAATCCGGAAATCTAACCACCTGTATTTTTGCTAACAGCAAAACAACTACCAGTGGGGCCACCCTGACAATAAAGAAGGTCATTATCCCCGCTTCGGATACCGGCAGATTTAATTTGCAAATAAATGGCGTAACTGCCGGCACCGGCGCGGGCGTGGGAAATGATGGCACCACCGGCGCGGTTTCAAAAAGCGCCGGGTCTTATACTGTCGGGGAGACGCCGGCTAATTCCGGAACTTATATGAGTGACTACGAAAGAGTTATCGGCGGGGATTGCGATGCCAATGGCAATATTACGCTCGCCGCCGGAGATGCAAAAACCTGCACCATTACCAACACCAGAAAACCTAAATTAGTCATCGTTAAAACATTACTCCCGGCAGAAGATAAGGGAAAATTCAATCTTTGGATCAATGGCGTAAAATATGCCACCGATGTAACCGGCGGGCAAGGCACCGGCCAGCAAACGGTTAACATTGGTAATAATACTTTTACGGAAACCGCGGGAACCGGAACTGATTTAGATGATTACACTACTACCATCACCGGCGCGGCGGGGTGCAATGGCACAGGCAGTTCGGGCAATATTTTCTTAAATCCGGGAGAAACAAAAACTTGTTTTTTCAGAAACACCTATTCGGGTTCTCCCGCCCCTGCCACCGCTACTATTACTTTGATTAAGAAAGCCACCGGTGGCAGTGGCGCTTTCCCGTTTAGCAATAACTTCGGCAAAACTATTCCCACCCTCAACCCCAATTCCGGTAATTTCTTCCAAGATCAAACTACCATTACCGGCATTACCCCCGGAAGCGGCTATTTCATCACCGAAACCGTCCCCCAAGCGCCGGCCGGGTGGAGTTTAACTTCGGCCAGTTGTACCAACGGCAAAGGAACCTATAACTCGGGGGCTAAAAAAATTGAGGGAATTAACCTGGCTCCTGGCGATAATATCACCTGTACCTTTAATAATACGTTTACCTCAACCGGTCCAGGGTCCATTAAGGTGGTTAAAATCGCTTCGGGGGGACCAAATACGATATTTTCGTTTAACAGTAATTTTGGAGCCGGCTCACTAACCATCGGCAATGGTACGGCCTGGCAAGTTATGTCAAACCTTACCCCAGGCTCAACTTACAATATTTCAGAAAATGTTCCTAATGGTTGGACGCTCGCTTCCGTTGATTGTAAATTACAGGGTGGGGTAACGGATACTGGAAGCGATATCAGTAACGGTAAAACAGGGATAACTGTAGAGCCCGGCAAAATGACCACCTGCACCTTTACCAATAATTATTCCGGCACCCCACCAGCCACCGCTACTATTACTTTGATTAAGAAAGCCACCGGTGGCAGTGGCGCGTTTCCTTTTAGCAATAACTTCGGCAAAACTATTCCCACCCTCAACCCCAATTCCGGTAATTTCTTCCAAGATCAAACTA
>Ga0155773_107_pt4 | contig 56892 bp, 65 predicted proteins | sample RifCSPlowO2_01_FD_107427 | JGI IMG/M metagenome (GOLD analysis project Ga0155773, IMG submission 107427) | Candidatus Staskawiczbacteria bacterium RIFCSPLOWO2_01_FULL_43_17b | reverse complement strand
CCTCCGGGCGGGCGGATTCAGGCAAGCTTCATCGTTGCTTCGGAACAAACAATACCTCCGGCATTCAATTTGTTCCTCGCGCCTTTAATCTTGCCTGAATCCGCTACCGCTAAAAACGCTCTAATTCTGTTTTGTGCCTCTTGCCCTGTCAGCAGCTTGAAATAACTATGGTAAGGTATACAATAAAAATAGAACCTTATTTCATCCTTTTTTTGGGAGGGTCAGCCATGTTCCATGATGCAATCAAGTACCTTCGCACCCAGCTCTGGTTTTGGATGGTCATGCTTTTGGTAATTACTCTGGTGGCGCTTTCAGCCATGGGCCTGGTGCCCTGGTATGCGATCTTTGAAGCACTCGGGGCCTGGCCGCTTGTCGCAATTGGAGTTTTGGTTATTATTCCTTTTTTTTGGGGAGTGGGCAAAGCGTTCCACTGGTCTTGCCAGGAGGAGAATCCACGGTTAATAGTATTCGCCTTAGTTGCGGCGGTTACAGGGGTTTTTGCCGCCACCGGACATTTCAAACTTTTGGAGTGGTGGGTGGTCTGGTTGATATTGGCCGTTCTGGCCGTGTTGGCCATAACCATCATTGGCGGAGTTTCCCTTTGGCAAGAAGTTTCCCAAAGGAAGCAGCCAAGATCGCACGCTGCTGTAAAAACCAAAAAACCCAGCGCCTAAAAGCCGAACCCAAAAGTGAAGGGGGTAGCACTTTTGGGTTTTTTTATGCATTGCAGCCTCCTATATATTGCAAAAAAGAAAGTTATTTGGTATAGTAAACCTCAAATAGAATCTTGTATCTTGTATCTGGTAGCTTGAATGGAATTTTGAATACGGAATTTGTGCGTCGTATTCTAGCTTCTAGATACTAGATTCTAGATTCTCAACAACAATGGCTGTTCCGCGACATAAACATACCCGTTCTTCCGTAGGCCAGCGCCGGATGCATATTTTCATCAATCCGGTGGCTTTAGCAACCTGCAAAAAATGCGGCCGGGCGGTCAAGCCCCATACCATCTGTTCCAACTGCGGATATTATAAAGGCAAAGAGATGATTAACGTGATGGCAAAATTGACCAAAAAAGAAAAGAAAGTGAGGGAAAAGGAAATAAAGGAAGCAGAGAAAAATAACTAGAATTCGGTATCTTGTATTCTGGAGCTGGAATAGAATTGAGAATGCTGATTCAAAATTCAGTATTCAATTCAAGCTACAAGATACAGAATACAGAATTCAAGCACATGGCTTCACGGCACTTATCACGTTCAATTGTTATGCAAAGCCTATACGAATGGGATTTTTATGGTGCCAATGCCGGCGCCCTTGATGCCATTGTTGACCGGAATGTCAAAAATTTCGGGCCCGGTTTGGAAGATTTGAATTTTGTGAAAAGTTTGGCAGCGGGGGTGGTAAGCCATTTGCAAGACATTGACGCCATTATTGAAAAAGCGGCCCCCGAATGGCCCATTGCCCAAATTCCCCTGGTTGATAAGAATGTATTAAGGCTGGGTTTATTTGAACTTTTATATGCTAACAAAGAAGAAGTTCCGCCCAAAGTAGCCATTAATGAAGCCATTGAATTGGCTAAAAGTTTTTCAGGAACCATTTCCGGCAAGTTCGTTAACGGGGTATTAGGAACCGTGTACAAGCAGTTGGAAGAAAAATAAAAAATGACAGAATTTTCACTTTTTGAAAAAAAGCTGGGATTGAAATTTGCCAATAAAGATTTGTTGACCCAAGCCTTTGTGCATCGCAGCTACTTAAATGAAAATCCGGAGTTCGGGCTGGACCAAAATGAACGCCTTGAATTTTTGGGAGACGCGGTGCTGGAACTGGTGATTACGGTTCATTTATACCAAGAATATCCCAATGAAGACGAAGGCCAGCTCACCAATTGGCGGGCGGCGCTGGTGAATGCAAAAATGCTGACCACGGTGGCGGAAGAACTGGGCTTTAATGACTTTTTACTTTTAAGCCGCGGGGAAACCAAAGAATTGGGAAAGGCGCGCCAATACATTTTGGCCAATACGTTTGAAGCATTGATCGGCGCGATTTATTTGGATTCTGGCTATGAACCGTGTGATGTGTTTATAAAAAAGTATTTGCTCAGCCGCCTGCCGGAAATTATCCAAAGCAAGTCGTATAAAGACGCCAAGTCACATTTCCAGGAAGAGGCTCAGGAAAAAGCCGGGGTGACACCCATGTATAAGGTCGTCAAAGAATGGGGCCCAGACCATAAAAAAGAATTCACCGTTGCGGTTTTCTTGGGTAAAGAAATGGTGGCGGAAGGCAAGGGCTATTCAAAACAGGAAGCAGAAGAAGAAGCAGCAAAGGCCGCGCTCATTGCAAAGCAATGGGCGGCCTAGAATCTGGAATCCTGTATTTTGTAGTTAGAATACAAGATTCAAAATTCAATTCAAGCTACTAAATACTAAATTCAAAATTCATAAAAAATGCTAACAATACGACTTACAAGAAAAGGAAAAAAGAACCAGCCGTTTTTCAGGGTGGTGGTGATTGATAAAAGGCGCAGCGCAAAAGGTGGGCGGCCTTCAGAAATTTTAGGCTACGTTGATCCGCTGACAAAAAGGAAGTCCTTGGAAAAAGACCGGATTTTACATTGGATCAAAATGGGAGCCCAACCTTCGGCTACTGTGCATAATTTATTGGTGGCGGAAAAAATTATTGACGCGCCTAAAATAAAAAAATTCAGCGTTTCTAAAAAATCTAAAGCCGCCGCCGCAAAGGTAGTGGCAGACGCCGCCGCAGGCGCCGCGGCGCCCGCGGTTGAGCCAGTAGTCGAAACTCCAACAGAACTCGAAAAACCAGCAACTTAACTATATTCTATTGTGCGACACAAAAAATGCCTCTTGCAAGAGGCATTTTTTGTGTAAATAGGCTCATTTTCACTAAAAACGCTCAAATGGCTTGACAAGCACCCTTGATAGTAGTATAATTAAAGTATAGAGAATAAGCGTCAAATTCTCTAGAAGCGTAGCACATTTACTACATTTTGACGCACAAAAATCCCATATGGGCGGTATAATGGTATACCGAAGTCTTCAAAAGGAGATATACCATGTTGCAGAGCATCAAGACCGTTGACCAGTGGACCGGCAACGAAATTCGGAGCCATGCGAAGCCTGAAGGCGAAGAGAAACGCGTGGCCGCCGGCCTGAATGCCATCGGCGGACGGTCGCCGGGTAATGTCGTCCAGCACCTCTGGCCGTCCACGAAAATCTCCGGTGCGCCCTCGGGGTACAGCGACTACGACGTCGTGGTCCCGTTCCTATTCGCCTCGTTTGGCGGATGTTTCGGGCAACGGGCGGCAGCCCTGTTCGGCCACGCGGTGTTCCATGTGACCGGAACTGGGGCGATCGAGCCTGAGTCTCGGTACACCCACGACGAGGAGTGGGTCAGAGATCCTATTCTGCTCGTCATGGGCTCGGACGAAGAGTGGCACGCCTATCAGGGTGTCGTCGTCACCGAGGGAGCGCTCAAAATGGTGGAGGCTGAATTGGCTCGCCGGACCATCATGGGCAATGAGCAGTTCGAGCCCACCGGCCTCGAAATCACTTTCGAGGATTTGGCAGAAGCGATCTGCCAGATGAAAACCTGGGATGATTGGCGGGCGGCCAAGGAATCCCTGGTCGGCACCGTTGCGGTTGCCAACTAAATAAAATCTCTCCTCCTGGAAAAAATCAGGAAGGGCTCATTCTTCTGGGGTTGTCAGAAGTTGGGTGGTCGGCCGAGCCATCTGTAAAAAACTGAGGCCGTTAGTTGTTCTTTGTCGTTCTGACCTAGCCGATTAAAAATCAGACGACGTAAAATACCTTAGCTTCGCAAGAAGAAAAGGGAACAAGGCCTTTGAAAGGGACGCCAGCACTTTTGCCCGTCCCTCTCCTCTCTGAAATCATAAAAATTTGTGATTTGAGAGAGGGGTGGAAGCAATCTACCTCGGCAGAAGCAAGACCAATCGTGCCCGCCATCAATGGAATTTGCGTGCACGTACAAGCCAGGTTATTTAATCTGGCATAGTAGCGAGAGGGGGGCTGGAAAACAATGATTCTTTTCCAGTTTCCCCTCCCTTTCTTTAAAAGTGTGGTATAGTGGTTTTAAACTTTGAAAGAAGGGTGGGGAGGAATAAGAATGCTTGTAATTTTTTATAATCATTCTTATCTCTCTTTATGGGAGATGGTATGGCCAAACTTCACACACGGTTGGCCATATCTTTAATAGAGCATAGCTCTTTGTATGTGTGTAACATTTTTTTCGGAGGAATTGCCATGACGTGGTTTTTCTGGCTTGTGCTGTCGTGCGTTGATGAATTACAGGAAATCGTGGACGAAATTCTGGGTCGCGACTATGCGGAACGGAAAAAGACTTCGCGGTTTACCCCGATGGCATTCCTGCCACCGCCGCCCGCGCCGCAAGTTCCGGCCAAAGTGGCGGAACCGGTTTTGTATGAAGAGCCAGCGGTCGTCGAAAAAGTAGTTCTCAGTCAAGAAGATCAAAAGACGATTGCGATTCGCAACATCGAAATCAATGGAGATGTTTTTTGCCCAGACGAGTATTGTCCTATTGATGTTTCGCCGGCGCCAGCGATGCCCCCTTTCAAAAAGAGGTCCCAGCCTCAGCTCTGGGACGAGGCACTGAACTTGTTGCAGGAGTATATCCTGGCGCTCAGTGATGGTAGTATCGCCCAAGCTGAGGAGTTGAAAAATCAATTCTTTGTTGCGGGATCGGATGGTTATCGTCTCGTGGTAACCGTAGAGAAAATCCTGAACAAGGGATTTGATAGCGACCAGGAAGGGATGGTCTTTTTCTGGGATCAAGGGAAAAAGTCTTCGTCGGTTTTGGACGAAGTGCCCCTCGGCCAGCGCGGGCAAAGCTTCATTTACGCCTTACTCAATAAGGCGAAAAGTGAAGACAGGGAGAAGCCGGTTAAAAATCGCGTCCTGAAACCAATTTCAGTGGATCCTGAATCCATTGAACACCTTCTCATTCAGGGGTGGAAAATTCACAAGGAAGTTGGGCGGCAGGTGATTCTCGTCAAGGACGGCAAGTCCGTCACGCGTTACCGGCCGGAATCGGCTTCCAACAAAAAAAGCGGGTGAAAACCCGGACATTGAAGGTCTGCGCTGGCGCAACGGTGCCAGCGCAGACCCCTTTCTTTCAAATCATTAGTTGAATAGCGGATATCGATTTAATATCAGATTTTCCCGAATTGAAAAAAAAATTCTTTAGTGATTTGAAAGAAGGGAGGACTCGTAGTCCTTGCCCAGTTCATTACACCGTACATGCGTGTGCATGTGCCAAGTCCCAGTGAAGTTTTCTTGTTCCCATGGCAAGAGGCTTCGGAGTTCCGACACACTCCACAAAAAAATGTCGCAGAAAAAGGAGTTTACCATGGCGGGATATCTGACCGTATGTTTTCAATGGCCGGGGAACCGTGATTTGTTGGAGGATTCCACGTTGTGAGAACTCCACGAGGCTCGCCTCAGTCGGAAGTTCCCCGACGCGGAGGATGACTTCTGCTTCGCGCATAAGGAGCAGGTCCTCATTCAAGAGGAGGAACTGCCCGACTTTGCGGCCAGGGAAGATCGGGTAGTCCAGCAGGAGACCCGCGGAGAAATGCTCCAGCGGCTTTGCAGGACAACCAGGGTGACGGCACGCCGCCGAAAGTGCCAGCCGGTGTTTATCCAAACAACCGCGCAAGAGGAGGAGCCAACTCATAAGCCGGTGTTCAATTCCCATACGGAATCGATGGGTATCCGGCACAAGAGGTGGCACTTCACCCGATATGCAAGGGGATAGAAGGCCAAGGGGAAGCAAGGTGCGCAAGTGCCTTGTTTCTCCCCTTATTTTAGTCCAGTATTAAGGTATGGTGGATTAAAATGAGGGGACAACAAGTTGTTCATTTCAAGGATTGGGGGATCAGCATGGTTTCGCAGCGTGGAGGCAGGAAGTACGCGACAGTTTGGCAGCCTGCCAAGCTGGTAATTCGGAGGAGGACGCCGGCGCCCATTGATATGCGTCCACCGAAGGCGCAAAAGAATTTGCGCAAGAAGAAGTAGTTTTCAGGGTCGGATGCCGCGGCATCCGACCCTTATTTTTTTCAAAAAATTTGACATAATTTTTTAAATGGATACAATGGATTTAAGCAGAACGGTCGAGCTGCAGAATATAAAAAACGATAACAGCAAGAATATGGCAGATTTTGACAAAGAGTTTCTTGAATATCTTGTTAAGGCATTGGTTGATAACCCAAACGACGTCAAAGTAGAAAGGAAAGTTGACGAAATGGGAGTGTTGCTTTCATTGACCGTAAACCCAGCCGATATGGGCCAGATCATTGGACGCGAAGGTTCAACCGCCAAAGCAATCAGGAACTTAGTGAGAATTGTTGGATTGAAAAACCACGCCAGGGTAAACCTTAAAATTGAGGAACCCATCGGCGGAAGGGTAACCAGGCCAACAGCTGAAAAACCGGCAGCTCCGGATGATATAGAGAGTATTTCTCTGTAATTTACAAAAACAAAAAACTGTGCTAAAATAAGCGCAGTTTTTGTTTGTAAAAAATATGATCAAATTTGATATCATCACTATTTTCCCTGAAATTTTAAGCTCATATTTGGGCGAGAGTTTGATTGCGCGGGCCAGAGCAAAAAAGCTGATAAAAATCACTACCCATAATTTGCGTGATTTTGCTGATGATGCCCGCGGCACGGTTGACGACCGGCCATACGGGGGCGGCCTTGGCATGGTAATCAAGATTGAACCAGTGTATAAAGCGGTTCAATCTTTAAAATCAAAATTTAAAAATCAAAATGCAAAATTAAGGAAAGTTATTTTATTCACACCAAGGGGAGAAAAATTTACCCAAAAAATGGCGCACAAGCTTTCAAAACTGGACCAAATTATTTTTATTTGCGGGCGATATGAAGGTGTTGACCAGCGGGTGGCTGAAAAAATCGCGGATATGGAAGTTTCCATTGGTGACTATGACTTAATGGGTGGGGAACTGCCGGCTATGGTGGTTATTGAAGCCATTTCGCGGTTGGTGCCGGGCGTGCTAGGCAAAGAAGCGTTATTAAAAGAACGCATTACCAAAAGCGGGGGATTTATTGAATATGCGCAGTATACGAGACCCGAAGAAATTAAGGTGAAAAGTACCCTTCGACGCGACTCAGGGCAAGAAAGTTGGCGAGTTCCAAAGGTGCTATTATCTGGCGATCACAAAAAAATAGAAGAATGGAAAGGTTTGCACGGGAAAGTGATTGAATAATTGAAAAAAATCTGATATGGTGTATGATAACGGGCAGGTGGCTGAGCAGCAAAGGCACTAGACTGTAAATCTAGCGGGGTTTCCCCTTCATAGGTGCAAGTCCTATCCTGCCCACAGGTTTTAACAATTGAATATTGCCGATGTAGCTCAGTGGCAGAGCATTTCCATGGTAAGGAAAAGGTCGTGAGTTCAATCCTCACCATCGGCTCAGAGAATAAAATTAATTAAAAAAGACAAGCAAGGTATCCAGCGCAAATGGGGTCTCAAGGGAATGTTTGTTCTCATTTTTTGCAAAATGCGAACTGAGTGTCGCTACGCTCCCTCAAACCCCATTTGCGAGGTGATTTTCCTCGCTTCGCTCCGGAAAATCATGGCCGCAAAAAAACCATTTTTGAAAGTGCAATGCACCGCGTGCAAAACCGTCAATTATTTTACTAAAAAGTCAAAATTGATGGCTGACAAAAAACTGGAAATTTCCAAGTTTTGCAGCACCTGCAAAAAGCACACGGTTCACAAAGAAGGTCGCAAGTAGGTAGTGGCTCAGTTTTGAGCCTAATCCGCTTTGAAGAGGTTATTTATCCTTAAAAAAGTAACAATTAACGGGATTCGCCCGTTTTTTTTGTTTATTAGATAAAGATTTGACAATACCCTATGGGGGTATATAATGGATACATGAAATACATGCATGAAGAAAATAGGGGTAAAGTAATACGTCGCCTTACATTGATAGAGGGTCAGGTTCGAGGCCTCCAAAAGATGATTGAAAATAACACCTATTGCATTGATGTTATCACCCAGACATCAGCAGTGAAGCAAGGACTTTCAAATGTTGAAGATTTGTTACTTGAAAACCACCTTAGTGGTTGCATTTTGGATCAGGTAAAATCTGGTCAGACCGATAAAGCCAAAGAGGAAATATTAAAAGTGTATAAACTTAAAAGAAGGTAAAATGTATACACAAACGTACAGAATAAAAGGGATGCATTGCGCCTCATGTTCTTCTGTCATTGAAAAAACTCTTAAAAAGGTGGCGGGAGTACAAGATGTGCAAGCGAATTTTGGCACGGAAACCGCCAAAGTGTCTTTTGACGCGACAAAAACTAATCCACAAGAACTTTCCAAAAAAATCGAGCCGCTGGGGTATTCGTTTATTATGCCCATGCATGCGGGTCATGGTGGTCAAACCGCAGAACAGATGGGCATGTCGGCTGAAGAGCACGCCGCCCACACGGGACTTGGCCAATCCAAGCAAGAAAAATTAGCCGAAGTGGCTGACATGAAAATGAAAATTATGATGGTAATGCCCCTAGCCACTTTTAGTATTTTGCTGATGGCATGGGAAACGTTAACCGCCGTTGGCGTGGCGCCAAAAATGCCGGAAACGTTATTTGAATTTTTCCATCACCTTTTGCCCATCTTTGCCACCGCCACGTTTTTTATTGCCGGCAAGCCGTACCTGATGGGTTTTTACCGCTTTTTACGCTATGGCAAAGCCAATATGGATAGCTTAATTGGCATTGGCACTTCGGCCGCGTTTTTATACAGTTTCATTGTTACGGCATTTGAAGGCCCACTTAGTCCGTTTTTGAATGTTGAGAATGTTTATTACGACGTGACTATTGTAGTTATTGCTTTTATTACCCTGGGGAAATATTTGGAAGCCAAAGCAAAAATCAAAACCGGAGATGCTATTGAAAAACTACTGAATTTACAAGCCAAAACAGCTCTGGTTATTAGGGGCGGCAAAGAAACAGAAATTTCTGTTGATCAGGTTTTGCGCGGTGACCGGATTGTGGTCAAGCCAGGCGCGCGGATTCCGGTAGATGGAACGGTATTGGAAGGTTCTTCATTTATTGACGAATCCATGGTTACGGGCGAGTCCATGCCCGTTGAGAAAAAAGCTGGGGATGCCGTTGTGGCCGGTACCATAAACACTACCGGAGCTTTTATTTTTGAAGCGAAGAAAATAGGTTCAGAAACATTGTTGGCCCATATTGTCAAAATGGTGCAAGAAGCGCAGGGAAGCCGAGCGCCCATCCAAAAACTGGCCGACCAAATTTCAGCCGTATTTGTGCCAATCGTCATTGTTCTGGCCTTTCTTTCACTTGGCGCGTGGCTAGTTATTGGTACGGCATATTTTGGCTTTGCACAGGCGCTTTCTTATGCGTTAGTATCATTTGTGGGTATTCTGGTTATTGCCTGTCCATGCGCCTTGGGTTTGGCCACTCCGACTGCTATTATTGTGGGCGTTGGTAAGGGCGCAAAAGAGGGGATTTTAATCAAAGATGCCGCCACGTTGGAAAAGCTCCACAAAGTTGATATGGTGGTAGTTGATAAAACAGGCACCATCACCAAGGGTAAACCGGAAGTGACTAGCGTATCGGATGAAAGTATTATGCAAGTATTTGCTTCACTGGAAAGCAAGTCTGAACACCCCGTTGCCCATGCTATTGTTGAATATGTCAAAAAGAAAAATGTCGCCCTGTTGCCGGTTTCACATTTTGAAATAATACAGGGAAAAGGATTGAAGGGGACTATTGAAGGTGTTGAATATTTTGCGGGCAGCTTTAAATTAATGGCTGATATTGGCTTGTCGTTTGAGGGTGGCCCGCAATTGGTTCTGGCCACCAAAGAAAAAGTACTGGGAACCGTTATGGTGGCTGATGCCATAAAACCCGAGGCCATTGAAGCGGTTAAAAATCTCCATAAACTTGGCATTAAAGTGATCATGCTCACGGGGGATCACAAAAACACGGCTCTGGCCATTGCCAAAGAGGTGGGGATTGATGATGTGCTAGCCGAAGTTTTGCCCGATGAAAAACTTAACAAGATAAAAGAATTGCAAAAGCAAGGCAGGATTGTCGCCATGGCGGGGGACGGTATTAACGATGCTCCGGCTTTGGCCCAAGCGGATGTGGGTATTGCCATGGCCACCGGCACGGATGTGGCGATTGAAACGGCCGGCATTACCTTGCTTGGAGGAGACATTTCAAAACTGGTTAAAGCCATTCGACTTTCCAAACTTACCATGCGAGGCATTAAGCAAAATCTTTTTTGGGCGTTTATTTACAATATTGTTGGCATTCCGCTGGCGGGCGGCGCATTTTTCCCATTTTTTGGCTGGTTATTAAACCCCATTTTTGCGGGCATGGCCATGGCGCTTTCCAGCGTTTCAGTGGTGGCAAACTCATTGCGAATTAAGGCAAAAAGAATTTAAATTCATGAAAACCTACACATTCCACGTAAATGGTATGCACTGCGCTTCCTGTGTTTTTCTCACGGAGAGCGAACTCTTGCAAATGCCGGAAGTAACAAAAGCCAAATCTTCCCTGGCCAGCCATAGTGTTGAAGTGACGGGTGAATTTGGCGACAAAACACCAGAGCACATTGCGCGGGATTTGAGTGAGATATTAAAACCGCATGGCTACACCCTTTCGGTTGAAAAACGAAACCATGCAGTCAAGTGGGCTGATTTTACATTGGCATTTCCCATCGCACTGGGATTTATAGCCTTATTTATTCTTTTGCAAAAGTTGGGTATCGTGAACTTAGTGACGACTTCACAAGTTGGTTATGGTACGGCATTTATTATTGGGCTTATCGCTTCTGTTTCTACGTGCATGGCAGTGGTTGGCGGGCTGGTGCTTTCCATGTCTGCTAACTTTGCCAAAGAAGGAGATAAAGTAAAACCGCAAGTACTTTTTCACATTGGTCGATTGGTATCGTTTTTTATCTTGGGCGGAGCAATCGGCGCACTGGGCGCTGTTTTCCAGTTTGGCTCAACGGGCACGTTTATTCTCAACCTTATCATTGCCATAGTTCTTTTAATCCTCGGCATTAACCTGTTGGATATTTTCCCGTGGGTAAAAAAAATCCAGCCAACCATGCCCAATTTTATTGGCAAACACATCCACGGGCTTAAAAATATCAATCACATTCTCACACCTTTATTGGTCGGAGTGGCAACATTTTTTCTGCCGTGCGGATTTACCCAATCCATGCAGATTTATACGTTGACTACCGGCAGTTTTTGGACGGGGGCATTGATGATGGGGGTATTTGCCCTCGGTACACTTCCGGTGCTGGCGCTATTAAGTTTTAGTTCCCTTGGTATCCATAAAAAAGCCCAGTCGGGGGTATTTTTTAAGACAGCCGGGCTAGTTGTCATCTTTTTTGCAGCCTTTAATATTATTAACGCCTTGGCGGCAGTAGGAATTATCCCGCCGGTCTTTAATTTTTAAAAATTTCCATGAATATGAAAATAATTATTATATCCATATTAGCCGTTGCCGTTGTTGCCGGGGGAGCTATGCTGGTGATAAGCGGCGCTAGTAATTCAAGCAGTCAGACAGTGGATAATGTGAGTATGGTTGGTGGCAAGCAAATCATAACCATTAGTGCCAAAGGTGGCTATTCACCAAGGTTAACCAATGCTAAAGCCGGCGTGCCCACCGTCATTAAGATGAATACGCAGGGTACCTTTGATTGTTCCTCTGCCATTGTCATTCCAAGCCTGGGCTATCGCAGCAATCTTCCGCCGTCAGGGGAAACATTAATTGACGTGCCGCCACAAAATGCCGGCACGGCACTGCAAGGATTGTGCTCAATGGGAATGTATAGTTTTTCCATAAACTTTAATTAGGGAGGGTGTCGCTATAAGCCCCCGCGGCGGGGGTACGGTGGTATTGACAGTAATTGAGATGCATGCTAGAATTAAGCATTAAGGGGAAACAATGTGTTTCTGCCAAAAACGAATAGAAAATGAGGCCCTTTGTCAATTTGGAGGATTTTTCATGGCTCGTTACGTGATTTTGCTTGTGGTTCTTGCAGTAGCTGGGTGTGGTGACGACGCAGCTAAAAAAAAGAAGGAACAAGACCAAGCTGTGCAGAATGAAAAAGCTGTCAATGTCGCCAAGGAAGCCATGCAGGAAATACTCAAGAAGCATGAGGCTGACAAGGCGGTTGAGAAAGCGGCGAAAGAAATGGTGGCCAAAGAGGCCAAAGCAGAACTTAAGAAATACTTTGATGACCTCAAGGAAGAGGCTCGCAGGAAAGAAGAGTTAATCAGGGCTCAAGAAGAGGCCTTGGCGAAAGCGAAAAAGGAATTTTCCTCCAAGGAAATCATCAAGGAAGCTGTCAGGGAAGCTTTGACGCCGTTCGAAAAACAGGTTCGTGAACGCCTTGAAGCTCTGGAAAAAGCTAAGAAAGAACCGCCGGTGGTTGAACCCAAAAAGGCGGCGACAGCTGATTCTCCGGGACATGCGCTTGCCAGCGAGCAGGCTCGCCTTGAAGCGCGCCAAAAGATTGAGAAGGAAATCAGGGCGCTTAATCAGGAGTGGCACCGCTGCCACTACGAGGCCAAGCTGATTAAGAATTTCAGCTTGAGTTTTGGCAATCAGGGGTCTCTTACTCCACTGCCGATGGAAACTTATGTCTACCGGGACAGAGTCCAAAAAGGTGTGGATTGGGAGAAGTTTGACGATGAGATAAAGAAGAAAATAACCAGAAGTAGCGATCAAAAAATCGCTGATGACAATGAGGAGGGAAGGCGCTACAAACAACGTCTGGCGGTAAAGGATCAGCTACAGCAGAAGGTAGAAAGGGCGCGGGAAATAGAACGCGAGTTGGTGTCAAGGTGGCGCCAGCTTTATCCCGTGGCTGGCGAGAACCAAATCGCCATGATGGCCAATTATTGGCTAGCCCGCGCCCAGTGATTAGGCTCCGGTTGACGCAAGTTGACCGGAGCATTTTTTTGCATTTGAAAAACCTGAAGAATTTTGATACACTTGGTTTAGGATTTCGAGTTTCGGATTTAGGATTTTAATATTTAGGGGCGTGGTGAAGTGGTATCATAAAGGTCTCCAAAACCTTTGGTCCAGGTTCGATTCCTGGCGCCCCTGCCAACACATGCTAAGTCAAGAGACTGAGACGCCTAGAGCTATTTTTCAGTTTGAAACATGATGGCGCTAGGGCGCTAAACTCTAATTAGTCCACAAAAATCACCCTTTAAATCGGGGTGGTTTTTTGTTAAGATTACACAATGCTTACGGAAAAACAAATAGCTTACCTGGCGACAATCCCAGAAGATAGAATAGCAATAATTAAGCCTTTTAATCCTAAAGGGTTGTTTGTGACACAAGAAATCATCTCGCAAATAAAATCTGTTGCACCGAACTTAGAAGTAAAATCACTTGGTTCACTAGCCCTGGGAATTGCTGGCGCAGAGGATATTGATATCAGTATCTTCTGTGAAAAAGAAAAACATGCAGAGCATATTAGTAATTTGGAAAAAGTGCTCGGTAAGTATGATCGGCTCGTTGAGGATTCGGCAAAGTGGGATTTTGAAAAAGATGGTTTCCATGTGGATGTCATTCTTGTTGACCATAATAACAAATTTTCCAAGAGAGTGGACAAAGTGTTCGGGGAATTAAGAAACAACCCAGAGCTTCTCAAAGAATACGAAAAGATGAAGTTGAGTTTCAATGGGAAAAGTTATCGTGAATATCAGACAGCAAAGTTTGAATTCTTTAATAAGGTTTTTGGAGCTAAAGAGTTTAAAATTATTATAGAAAATCTAAAGGGAACATATAAGTCTTTTGAAATAGAAAATGACCCCGTTTGGAAGGATTACCCTCTTTCTGGTGTTACCTACCCCGTTGATTACGGCTATATTGAGGGCTACCAAAGCGAGGATGGACAAGATTTAGATGTCTTCCAAGGTTCGGGTGATTTGAATGGCTACATAAAAGTTTGGCGGTGCGATGTGCCTATTGAAACCAAAATTGTAATTAATGTCACCCAGGAGGAGTGGGAACAAATTATAAAAACTTTTAATCCGGTAATAAAAGAAAAAGCACTGTTCAATAATAACGAATTAGAGAGTTTTTTGACGGGCTATAGAAATGGAAAATAATATGTTTCAAAAAGAAAACTTTGAAAATCTTTTGGCAGTGGCGTTATCTAAAAAGATAATTACTTCTGGGGATTTGAAGCCGTTTAGGGAAACAGAATTAGTGCTAGAGGATTTTTTGAATTGGCTTAATCAGGAAAAAGGATACTTGTTGCATGGTGGTGCCGTCTTAATTCCTGCTAGTGAAAAGTTAATTTCCAAAAGGAAAGTGTTCCATGCTACTGATGACGGAGGAGTTGCGATTATCAAAGCGCTGTTTCCAAATAATTTACCCGGGCAAACAAATTTGAATTACAGGATTGATAAAAGTGGTGTTCAGGAAGTTGTTCTTGAAGGAAATCCAACGGGTGAATTGATGCGCGAAAAGGGTTATATTTACATATTGGAAAACGAGGGTTTTTCCAATCAGGGAACTCAAGGTATTGCTGATTTTGAGAAACCTTGGGCGGAAGGTAAAACACAAGACTATCTTTTTGTCATTGAAGTTGAAAAATCAGATTTTAATTATTCTTATCGGGTGGGTGAGAAATAGTTTAAGTGCTTAATGAACAAAAGCAAAGCCACCTGCATACTTAAATTCTATTCCAAACTGCAACGTTTTTAAATTTTAATCTTTCTTTTTCTCGGATTTTTTATCCCCGATTAAACACTTCTCTGGGAGTAGAATAGTGTAATCTTTTCCGCGGCCGGTGATTTAGCAATCTGACAGCTTTCTGAACATCTTGTTGAGTTATTGTAGCAAAGTTGCTCTTCTTTGGGAAGAACTGCCTGAGCAACCCGTTGGCATTTTCATTGCACCCCCGCTCCCACGAGTGGTATGGATGAGCAAAGTAAATAGTGAGTCCTGTTTGCTGTTCAGTGGCTTCGTGTTCCCAGAAAATCGAGCCGTTATCGTAGGTGATGGTATATTTTTTCTTTTTTGAAATCCTTTTGAACCGCAAAATCGTTTTCTCTTTTGCCGTTTCTGCTAACCCTCGCTCGAGTTTGTCGGCCAGTATCAATCCCGATTTTCGTTCCACGTGGGTAAGGATAGCGGGCTTTTTGTCTTTGCCGATAATGGTGTCCCCTTCAAAGTCGCCGATACGACCGCGCCGATTAATGATTTCCGGACGCTGGTCAATTCTCCGTTTTTTTAACGCTTCCCTCTGCTTTTCGCGTATTCTGGTGTCATACCGGCGCCGATACTTGCCCTTCTGGCAACGAAGGTATTTTACCAGGTCTTTTCGTTTTTCATAGATGAATTTGTAAATACTATCTTTGCCGATTTTCTTGCGTTTGTGATGTTTATTCCACCTGCCGGCAATCTGCTCGGGCGACCAGTAGGTTTTTAGTTTTTTAACCACATACTTTCGCAAAGATATGTCATTTCCAATTTTCTTAAACCGTGCATTGGCGTTGATTCTTTTTTCTCTGGCCGAGCGTTTTGATTTTCTGACATAGTACCTGCCGTTGGCCCCTTCGCCCCGCTTACGTTCGCGCCAGATAGTGGTTCTGTTTCTGCAAAGCTGTTTGGCAATATCTTTTTTCTTGACCTTGGCCCGAAGTAGAGCCGCTAACTCATTTTTCTTACCTGTTGTAAAATGTGCATGGGGCATGTCCGTTATTTGGTTACTAGTTAATGTTGGTTCATTAACCATTGTACCCAATAACGGCTGCTCCGTTTGAATCTCAGTTAGTTTCACGATTTTTTACCACGTTGCAGTTCGGAGCAGAATGTAGGGCACCCCTATTGACAAGGTTACTTGTATATGCTATAATCAGAATATAGATAAGGGAGGTTTTTACCCGACACTTATGTCACCGTAGAGTGACGCGAAGGCAGTACTTTTTAGGGCAATTCTTCCAGGGGAGACGGTTGAAGACATTAATCTGCCCTCAACCGCCTCTTCATGGAAGAGCATTGCGAAATTCCGAGTAAGTGCTTGGAATACGTGCCATCGCAATGATTTGACACAATAAAGACCTTTCGGGTTATGCGTAGCATGGCGCATGACAGAGCACACCGAGAGGCGTTTTCCCGAATAGGGAGAAGGAGTTACTACCATGGCTACGATTATTCGCAGTTTTTCTGGTGAGGTGGTCGAGGGTATGGAGAACCCGAAACCCGTTGAATTCACCGTCCCCGAGGCCCAGTATCAGGAGATGACTCGCTGGGCGAGCCAGGAGGGAATTACCTACGAGGACGTCCGGGAGTTGGCCGACTTCTGGAACGCGTTCGAAGCCGACGAGGCTTTGAACCAGGAGGCCATCGGAGCTGAAGTGGGCGACGAAGCCTACTTCGAGCTCTATTCCCAGGTTGGCGAGTAATCGCCGCCACCGGGATTCCGCATTAGCAAGGTGCTTGCGTGATGACAACGCTGGCGATGCGGAATAAAAAGCACCAATTGTTTTCAAAGAGGGGGAAGCGTTTTGCCCCCTCTCTCTTTCCAAGAATGTAACAGGAGTTATGTTCTTAGAAAGGGATGATGGAAATATGCAAAGCATATTTTCTTCGCCGCTTGGCAATAAATATTTGTGAATCTTTATTGTCTTCGCTTGCTAGAAAATAAAAAACCCGATTCCATGTGAATGGGACCGGGCTTGGAAAAGTGAGAAGTTGGAAACATGGCATTACGTCATGTCGTCCAAAAACTTTCTCATTCTTTTCCTTCGGGTTGCTGGCTGGGAGGTTTGCTGGGCCAGCCGCAAGATTTCTTCTTCAATCGTTTTGCCCTCTTCTGCTTCAAGCAGTTTGATGCGCGCGTCGGCTAAAGAAGGAATTGAGGTTTTTTTCAGGAAGCTGGTAAAAAAGGTTTTTACCGCTCCAATCAAACCATCTTCATTGATATCCTCGGTTTGCGCGGGAATGACACAATGGTGGAATCGCCCGCGGGTAATCCTTTTTGCGCTTAACTCTCCAAGCCCGGTATCACGCAGTCGGTCTCGGTAATGCACGATGGCCTCGTGGTTAAATACGGTGCCAATGTAAGCAACTTGACCGTGAGAGTTGATTGCGTACAGGCGTTGGCAGATACAGCCGGGTTCTGCGGGAAACTGGAAGCGCTGCCCAGAGAAACAGGTAATTTGCCGAGGCTTGCGATCTGCCATTTCTTCAAAGAATTCCCGGGTTGGTTCCCAAACCAGCTTGGCCCGGTCTTCATTGTTGTGACTTTGATATTCAAACAACAAAACGCGCAATGCGGTTATCGCAATAGTCAGATCGCGGTCTTCAAAGAGAAATTTCACGGTTCACCATTTTTCCTTTCATTAAAAGAGCCAGGTTATTGTCCGGGGTTTAATATAGCATAATAATTGGTAAAGTCAAGAGACGAGTGTCCATAACGTGGTTGTGGTCAATCGTCTCTTGGGAATTTTTGCCCAGAGGTCGTGTGAGCTTGGTCAGCTTGCGCGGAAATTTACAGACTATTGGAGAGTCGTCATGACTCACAATTCCATCGTTGACGTCGTTGTCCTGGCCCCAGTCGCTGATTGCCACAGCGACGAGTATCTGGTGAAATTGGGCAGTGAGCCCAATGCCACCGACGAGCAGATTGAAGAGGCCTTCGAGGCCCTCAATCGGCTGGAGGCCAAGCACCGCGACGCGCTGGCAACCGAGGATCGCTTGGACCGCGAGGCGAAAGCCGCCGCGGTGGCCAAGTTGGAACAGGCCGACAAGGTGGCCGCCACCATCAAGCGCGTGGAGGCGAACATCAAGAATCGCTTCCGCGACGGCCTGGTGCAGCGCGGTGGCCAGCGGGTGCTGGACGACTCCGCCAAGGTGAAGGGGTTGGCGGCGCGTTTCGACGCGGCCGTCAGCACCGGAAACCTGGGCGGGGCGGTGGCGGCTCTGAAAGAGTTGCGCCAGGCGAACATCGCCGCGGGGATGCTCCACCATTTCGGTTCGGTCCGGGCGCACGATGAATTCCTGTTCCAGGCGGGCGAGCAGTTGAAGCGCCTCCGCGCCGAAACGCCCGGCAAGAAACGGGGCAAGCGCCGCACGTAGCATGAGGCTACGGAGGCTCAGGACACCAGAGCTTAATGTTGGTGTTGCTATCATGGGGTTGCAATTTTTCACTCTCGCAACCCCTCCTTTTTTAAGCCCAGAACATGTTTGCGGATTTAAAAAAGGAAATAATTGGTAACCAGTTCTTACAAAAGGAGGATCAGATGACCAAGGTTCCTTTCACGGTTGACCAGCTCTTGAAGCTGGCCAAGATTGGCAGCGACAAAATCGTTGCCGATTACCGCAGCGGCGGCGAGATTTGGCACTGGGAAGGCATTCTTCCCGGTTCCGAATCCGAGACGTTTGAGGAAATTGAGCAGGAGCTTCGCAAGAAGTTCCCCGATGGCGTTATCGTTGACGATATCGCCTAGCCGTTAATTGGGGATGATTGGTTTCGATGCCCAGTGTTGCCGGTAGGCTGTGGTAGGCCACCGCGGGAAAGGCTTTTGTACCAACCCCGCGTCCGGAATAACAGCGCTGTGGTACGCCCGGGTTCGATTCCCGGCATCTCCAATAAGGGGAGGCTCTGCGAAAGCACCCTCCTTCTCTTCTTTCAAATCATTAGTCATAGGCCTTTTTCATAATAATCTTTCTACTGCAATTTACATATTTTGGCTCCGGCTTTGTAAAATTTTTTCAACGTATCCTGCGGATATGTTTCAAAAATTTTACTTCGCCTCGCTCAAAATCTGAAAATTTAGTAAAGAAAGTTATTATGAAAGAGGCCTAGCAACAGAAATCACTGACTGCATATTGTAGATATAACGGCAGATTTTCAGAATGATATTTAGGATTTAGTGGTTTGAAAGGAGGGCTGTGCAACCCTTCACATCAAAATCTCACCCACTTCAGAGTAATTTTCAAATGAAGATTTTTCTGAAGTGGAACTTTGTCAAACAGCCTAAAGGTTGAGTGTTCAACCTTGGCTTATCGAAGAATTCCTAGGAGGATTTCAAATGCAGTTGTCCATGTCTTGTTCGGCCCGCGTTGAAACTCGTATGGAGCTAACCGTTGAGCAACGAGCAATGGCGATTCAATCGCACATGCTCACGTTGCGACTCGAATTGACCGAAGCTCTGCGGGGAGAGAAGTATTTGCCATGGGCGAACTGCCCGGCGTGTGGTAAAGGCCTCAAACCGGTGGAGATCATCCGCGGGTTCAAGGATGACCCCAATGACTTCACCACCGAATGCCCCAAGTGCAAGCATCGGTTCAAGGCGAATCTTCGGCACTACATTCGCGGAGACTACGCTGAATTGCCGTTCTACTGCGCTTCGCAGGTGCTGGCGCAACTGCAGCCGTTGGTTGCTGTGTCCATCGACGAGTTCAAGAAAAAGCACCCGGCGATTTACTACTCGGCCGTCGTCCATCACGGAACTGTGAGGAATGCCTTCCAAAAGATCGGCATTCCTTATGCCTTCGATGAGACGTTCGACTGGAAGGAGAAGGTCAAGCCCTTCCTCGGCCAGTTACCTGACACCATCATCGCCGAGGTGGCTGGTGTGTGTGCGGCGACGGTTCGCAAATTCCGCAAGGGTCGGCAGATTGCAGCCTGCACCCGAGCGGATATGCTCGAAAACGCCGTTGTCTAACGAAGTCGACTGATATTTCTCGGTTGACAATTCAAAGCCGTTTTTCCCAAGGGAAGAACGGCTTTTTTCATAAATAAACCTTCTCAAAATCTGCGAAGTAACTTAGTATTAAGACAGTTGCTTCACACACATGGAAATCCAATCAAAACAACAAATTGACGAACATAAAAAAGAAATCGAACAAGAGCTCACTGAAATGCTTCAGGAAACTGATAGTGATTTTTCGTTGCAACATATTAGGGATGTTATTTTCAATGAAGAAGATAATGATGACATGATGAAAATTGTGGTCATGTTTGATAATGGCGGGGGAGCATCAGAAATGGAAAACGCCCTGGAAATCGCCACGGACGCTTAGAATTATTTCCCCCACAAAATTTTAAATGGCTTGTCTCCGGTTGAAAAGGTATTGAAGTTTCAAAAATAACCATAGAAATTATCGGCAAATTATGCTAGGCTGAAGCCAATATAGCAGTTCTAACTGCTTCCAAAGCCCGCTGCATAACTGGACTTTTTTCGTAAATTTCTTCTATTTCCCGCTGGTCACGTAGATGCCAAAGAACTTCCTATTGAGGATTTGTCCGCAAACACCATACACCACGAAAGGCACTCTATTGAGAAAATCAGACAAGGAATTAGTTATTCAGAAATTGATGTAGAACATACCTCATCAAATCCTACAAAATAATAGCTAAATTTTAAAAATATGAGTTACGAACACATACCATTCGGCACACCAGAAAAGTTTAATGTGGTTGTTGAAATCCAAAAAGGTGGTCAAGTAAAGTATGAATATGACGAAGAATGGCACGAGATAAAAGTAAGTGCCATTTTTAAAAACGGTTTTATTTTTCCGTTTGACTATGGTTATGTGCCACAAACTCGTGGTGGAGACGGAGACCACCTTGATGTATTTGTATTAGGTTCGCAATCTGTTCAAATGGGAGCAATTGTTGAATGCCGTCCGATTGGAATGATTGAGTTAATTGATAGAGGAGAAAAAGACGATAAAATTTTGGCTATTCCCTTAAATGATTTAGGTTTTGAAAACATTAAAACATTGGAAGATTTGCCATTTGATTATAAAGGTATTTTTGAGGAATTTTTTAAGGAATTGGCAATTCAAAGAAATAAAACAATGGAAATTAAAGGATATAGAGATGAAAAAGTAGCAATGCAAGAGTTAGAATTGGCAAATAAAAACTTCAAATAAGTTTATTGTTGGAAAAACAATAGAAAAAAAACTTTAAAAACCGATATGCCTTGTATCGGTTTTTGGTTGATAATTCCCAAACTTTGTGTAATATGTATTTAACGTTTATTAACTATCCTGTCCTTTGACATAAGGAGTCTACCAGTGACCGGAAGAAAAGTCCAAGAGGCAATCGCCATTTACCGTTGTTACTTCAAAGACGAAGGTATCGGTAAGGTTGATTTCCCCCACGATGTCCCGACAGAGGGATTTGCTGGCCGCCTGACAATTATGGAACACTGCCACGGAATGCTGGATGCAATGGAGGCGATGGTCGCTGATGGCACGCCCGAAAAGATGGAAAAGGTGTTTCGGTGGGTAGGCTTCATTCAAGGTTGCCTGTGGTCACAAGGTGTCTTCTGTTTGGATGAGTTGAAAAAGCATAACCGTTCCTAAACCACAACGAGAGAGGAAAAAAGTAATGCCACCTTTGACCAAGTGTCCCAACTGCCAAAATCCTATCTGCACTCTGGGCGGAAACAGGTTTTGCGGAGCTTGTGGGTTTGAATATCCATTAGGCACTGCCTTTGACCTGACGATGCAAGCCATAGATAATTCGGATGCGGCTGGCTCGGAGGGGTCTATCCTGTCAAATATCAAGAAATGCACAGAAGACCTCCACGCCTTCAAAGCTGAAAGTATCAAAAGGATTAGAGCCAAGCTCCCAGAGTGGAACGAAAGGTTTTGTTCCAAGTGCGGGAAAAGGTTGGTTGAGGATTGAAGCCCTGCCAAAAAGAACGAACATAGCCCATCACTCGGATGGGCTTTTTATTTTATGAAGGTTGCAAAAACCTCAAAATCGGGTTAAAGTGAAGCCAATATAGCAGTTTTAAACGGCTTCCAATGCCCACTGCACAAAAATATGAAATTCAAACTCACTAAAAAAATTAAAACCGCGGTGTTGATTATCTTGGGTATTTTATGCCTGGTTTTGGTGTGGGAAATTTTTGTGCCAAAATCGTTTACCCCCAAAGAGCCAGTGGTGTATAACGCCGAAAGCGGGCTGGGGCAGGCAGAAATTGCCAATGACCTTGAAAGCCAGGGTGTTATTAAAAACAGCTTCTTTTTTAAATTGTATTCGTTTATTTCCGGCAATGCCGGCAGGCTCCAGGCGGGCATTTATGACTTTTCCCCCTCCATGTCCATTGCGGGCATTGTTAACCGGCTGGCTAAAGGTGACGTGATGAAAAACCGGGTGGTTGTTTTGGAGGGCTGGGATATTGATGATATTGCCAAATACGTGGGTGCCAAAAAGTTCTACTTTAAAGATGAGTTTATAAAAGCCACAAAAGCTGATTACAGCGACGAATTTTCATTTCTCAAAAACCGGCCCAAGGGCGCGGGGCTGGAAGGCTATATTTTCCCGGATACTTACAGTGTGCCGGCTCACATCATGCCCCATGATTTTATAAAAACCGCGCTGGCTAATTTTGATAAACGGTTGACACCAAAATTACGGGCGGAAATTGCCAAGCAGAAAAAAACCATTTTCCAGATTGTGACCATGGCTTCTATTTTGGAAAAAGAAGTGCCTTCATTGGCGGATAAAAAAATCGTGGCGGGGATTTTATGGAAACGCATTAACAGCGGCATGGCCTTGCAGGTGGATTCAACCATTAATTATATTACCGGCAAAAGCGACAGCCGAGCCACGCTGGCGGATTTGAAAATTGATTCAAAATATAACACCTATAAATATTTGGGGTTGCCGGCCGGGCCCATTTCAAACCCGGGAATGGAGAGTATTTTGGCAGCCATTTACCCTACCAAAAGCCAGTACTGGTTTTATCTTTCAGCTGATGGCACCGGTGAAACGGTGTATAGTAGGACGTTTAAGGATCACAAAGTGGCGATATCAAAGTATTTAAGGGAGCAATAGCGAACACTTATACCCGACTTCCCATGCCGAAGGCAATAAATAGAAGGGTATGAAGTTTTTATTGTGCGACAAGTTCATTGACAAAATTCTATAATAGTGTAATGTATAACTATCAAAGGAATGTTTCTTTGATAGGGAGCAACTAGGTTGCACCTTGAAAATGTGGTCTTCAAATAGGGAGCTTACAATGGAAGTCTTGGTATGCGTTTTTTTAGTATTGGGGGGTGGTCTTTTGGTGGCCTCTGGAGCGATCTTTCGGGATTGCACAGACAAGACGGGCGGAGTCTTGGCGTTGGCAATAGGAGGTGTTTGCTTGGTCGCTTCTATTTCCATTGCCTTTGCGATTGGGCGTACCTCCAGCATATCAATAATTGAAATGGCAGATAAGAGATTGGTTGCGGGGGACACCTATACCCTTGTCACCGATTCGCAAAAGGACGGCGAGAACTTTTACGCCGTCATCAAAACGGACTCCGGAAAAATCTTTGGAGTGGCGTTCAAAACTCTGCCGGCAAAACGAGCCGTAGCGGCCAGCGACAACAAGGGTGGGGTTGTGTTCGTTCCTATTTTTGACCTTGACGAAAAGTCAAAAGAAAAAAAGTAGGGAAGTGCCAATTTCCCAAAACCAAAACCCGAGAGCAGCAATGCTCTCTTTTTTTCTAAAAAAACCAAAACCTTGACAGGGGAGTGAATATAGACTAGTATAGTGGTATATCGTAAGCCGCAGACTACAGGTCGCGAAAGCATAAACTCCTGTAATAGGCAAAAAACATACTCGTGTTTTTTGGTGTCTGCAGGTCGCAGGCTTTTTGTTTAAATTAGGTGTTAGATATTAGGTGTTAGATATTAGCCGAACGGTCGGAAAACTAGCATCTAAAACCCAACACCCAAAACCCATTTATGGCATTAACAAAAGAAAAAAAATCAAAATCGCTGGAAAGTTTGAAAGAAAAAATTGCCAAGCAAAAATCGGTTATTTTTGCTGATTTTTCCAAGGTCAATTCGGCGGATTTGTTTAAGCTCCGCAAAGAATTGAAAGAAAACGGCTGTTCCCTGAAAGTGGGCAAGAAAACCCTCGTCAGGATAGCGTTCGGGCAATCGGGAATTTCATTTTGGAATAACATACAAAAAGTGGTTCCGGGGCAGCTGGCATTGGTGTTTGGCATTGACGATGAAATTGCGCCCGCGCGCCTGGCCAACAAATTTGCCAAGACCAACGAAAATTTCAAGATTTTAGGGGGAATTTTTGAAAACAGGTTCATTGACCGGGAGCGGGCATTAGTGTTGGCCAACTTGCCAACCCGTAACGAGTTGCTGGGCAGGATGGTCGGTTCGCTTTCCAGTTCAATGGCAAGTTTTGTGAGAGTATTAGATAAAATAAGTAAAATTGAATCTGGAAGCTAGTAGCTAGAAGCTAGAATAGAATAAAAGAATTCAGAATTCTGTATTCAACATTCAACTCAAGCTACAAGATACTAGATTCTTAAAAAAAATGGCAGACGAAGTAAAAAAAGAAGAAACAAAAGTTGAGGTTCCGGCTAAATTTGAAAAATTGGTTTCGGAAGTAGAAAAAATGTCAATTGTAGAATTGGCAGAATTAGTGAAGGTGCTGGAAAATAAATTTGGTGTTTCAGCCACCGCTCCGGTGGCAGCTGCCGCGGCCGCAGCCGGGCCGGCTGAAGAAGCAAAAACTTCTTTCAATGTTGAATTAAAAGAAGTGGGAGCCCAGAAAATTGAAGTGATTAAAGTGGTCAGGGATATTACGGCCAAAGGATTGAAAGAATCAAAAGACCTGGTTGACGCCGCCGCCACTGCCCCCCAAATGATTAAAGAAGGGGTGAAAAAAGAGGAAGCAGATGAAATGGTAAAGAAATTTGCCGCCGCGGGAGCAAAAGTGGAAATAAAATAAACATGCCAAGAAGCCGCTTGAAAAAGCGGTTTTTGGTTGCACGGGAACGAGCCACCCTTGACAATCATACTGTTAGGATATATAATTAACGCAGAGCACCTTGAACAGATTTACCTGGGGCTTTGGGCCACGTTGGCTTGGGGTTAGGGGTGAATCAGGAGGGTTTTGTAATGTTTAAGCAGCTGGAAAGCTTTGTTGGCGTCATCTGGAGTTTGGTTCTGGCCTTGAAGGCCGCGGCTGAGCAGCAAGGGGAGGAGCCGGAAGATTTCATCCAGTTTCTGCAAACCAGGGATGGGAAAATTTTGGTGCCCGGCATGGTGGAGTTTGTGGTCATGGCTCGGCGGGGCAAAAAGCCGGGCAAACCGGTTTCCCGGCAACTTGAGGAATGGAGGATTTTTTACAAAAAATTCTTCAACTACAAGCTGGATGTGGAGAGTATTCGTATTCCGACGCGCTTGGACGGTTATGACCGCTTGATTGTGGTGGCGAAAGGGTTCACCCTTAACCAAATTTACGCCGCCATGGCAAAGCAGTTTACCTGCTCAAGCTACGCGGATGATTTGGATAAGGTGGTGATTCACAATGCCCGCGACGCCAATCGCGATGGCACTTACGCCGTCTGGGTCCGCGACCAAAGAGAGGCAGACAAGGAAAACCGGAGCAAGTCTGCCTATGACTTGTGGGGAACCAAAAATCCGGTTTTCGTTCCCGAAATGCCCTTTATTACGCTCGGGGAGCGCATGCTCTACGAGTTGAAACATTGGGACGAAACGGGCGACCAGCTGGACCAGGATAGCTGGACGCAATGCCTTGGCTCGCGCGGTGCCGATGGCGATGTGCTGTGCGTCCGCTTCGCGCCGGGTTACGTGCACGTCAGCTGGAGCGGCTGCCTTAACTCCGGTCCCGATCTGGGCGCCCGTTCCGCAGTTTCCCGTCCGCTGGAGCCAAGCGGAGCGCAGGCGTAAGCGGACTACGTCAATTTTGTCAGGCGCTTTGCAACACGGTTGTTGCAAGGCGCATTTTTTTTGTGTAAGATTCTAGCGTGGTCACTATAGCCTCCCAATAAGCAAGAGTTTATACTGCCACAAGGAAACTGCTTGCCTGATTATATCGAACAATGCAAAAAAGCTGGTTCGGAATACTACCGCGCGACGGACGCGGATATGGGTTTCAATCCCATTCAAACAACCCACGCTTATTGGGTTGTTGGTGATACGGAAGTAAGCAGGCAATAAAACGGGCTCGCGCAATGCCAATGGCAATGTGCTGTGCGTCAACTTCAAACCGGGTTACGTGCACGTCAACTGGAACAACTGCAATAACTCCAATCCCAATCTGGGCGCCCGTTCCGAAGTATCCTAGCTAATATACCCTATTTTTAAAACGTTTTAAAAATAGGGTATAAGCAAAAATATGAAAAAACCAAATATTAAACAGGTGGTGGTGGGGGGGGGATTAACGGCCAAACGTTATTTGAAAAAATGGTGGCGTGGGAAAATATATCCGGCGCTTGGGATAACTTCAAAAATGGTAAAACCAGAAAGCCAGAGGTAAAAGAATTTGAAAAGAATTTAAAAGCCAATTTGAATGGCATTCAAAAAGAACTCAAAACAAAAAAGTATCACCACGCGTCTTATGATACATTTTACGTAAAAGACCCAAAGCTAAGAGAAATTAATAAGGCCTGCGTGCGTGACCGGGTGGTGCACCATATTCTTTTTAGAAAGCTTTATTCTATTTTTGACCGCGCGTTTATTTTTGATTCTTATTCTTGCAGAATCGGGAAGGGCACGCACCGGGCGGTCAGAAGGCTGCATGAGTTTTTTAGGAAGGAAAGCAAAAATAATTCCAGAATGTGCTGGGTGCTAAAATGCGATGTGAAAAAGTTTTTTGAATCTATTGACCGGGATATTCTGGCGCGGCTTCTTTTTGTTAGAGTTAAAGATGAGGGTGTATTGTGGTTGATTTCGGCCATTATTAAGAGTTTCCCAAAAGGCTTGCCCTTGGGGAATATTACCAGCCAATTATTTGCCAATATTTACCTGAATGAGTTAGACCAATTTATCAAGCAGACGCTTAAAGTAAAATATTATATCCGCTACTGCGATGATTTTGTTATCTTAAGCCGCGATAAACAGCATTTGGAAAACTTAATTTTAAACATAGATGAATTTTTACGAAATAATTTGGGGTTGTCTTTGCACCCCGCTAAAGTCACCATTACAAAATATCGCCAGGGGATAGATTTTTTGGGGTATGTAAGCTTTCCGGGATATTCCATATTGAGGGTTAAAACGAGAAAAAGAATGTTTAGAAAAGTGCTAGGTAAAATAGAAGATTACAAAAGCGGGGTTATTTCCAAGGAATCTTTTAGCCAAACTGTTCAGTCATACTTGGGAATGTTAAGCCATTGTAATGCCTATATCGTAAGAGTGGAGTTAATCAAAATAATTAAAGAATCTGGCATGACAACTCTGGAAGCCGCTTGAAAAAGCGGTTTTTGGTTGTGGGGGGCAACCCAGTATTTCATAATTCAAAGTAATTGTGGTAAAATGGTTAAATAGTCACAACAATGAAGAAAATCTTCTGGACCGAGCATTCTAAAATAAAAATGCGCCAGTACGGGCTTTCCCAGGGAAAAATATTGCAGGTGTTGCGCCGGCCGGAACGCCAGGAAAAGGGGATTGCCCCGGGTTGCACCGCTTTAATGCAAACAAATCGCGGACCAACGCGGAAATTAACGCAGAAAAATGCAGAAAGGCCTTGGCTAAAAAGGGCTCCCGGTGAAATTTGGCTGATGTATAAAGACAACCAAAACATAAGAAAAATTATCAGCGCCTGGCGTTATCCGGGAATTTCAAAACCGGGGGAAAGTATTCCTATTCCCGCCGAAATTAAACAAGAATTACTAAATGGAGATTTATAAAACAAGGCCATTGATTATTTCGTGGTTTGCCTGGCATTTTTTCCAAATGCCCGGGTTTTTGGTTTTGGTTTGGAAAAATTATCTGGTATTTTGCGCGGATTTTTTTTCCATCCCCCTGTTGCTAAAAACCCTGCTTTCGCCGTGGCGCAAGTACCGGTGGAGTTACCCAAAATCAATTGACCTTGGCGCTTACGCCAGCAATTTCATTTTTAACACTTTTTCGCGCCTGATGGGTTTGATATGCCGGACAACGCTGATTATCCTGGGCATTATGGCCCAAGTTCTGGTAATTATCATCGGGGCGGCGGGTATTTTGTTTTGGATATTGCTGCCATTTATTTCATTAGCCTTAATATTCGCCCTTCTGTATGTTTAACTTTGACACCCGGACAACCCAAGTTTCAAAATCTCTGAAAATATGGTCATTTTTGCCGGTTAAGCATGCCAGCCTTTTTGCTCAGGCGTTTTTTTACCTATTTTTGATTTCTCTGGTGGCAGGAGCGCTGTCTTTCATTGACCCGGTATTTTATTTTCCGGCGGCAAGGCTTTGCGTAGTATTTTTATTGCTGTTTGTCTTCTTTTTGGAAGTATCTCTATTTACCGTATTCGTGGTTAAAAAACCGGGCGTGCCCATGGCGCTTAAAGAAGCCATGGCCGACCCCGCAAACCATAACCTGGCCGAATTTTTAAGTTTGGAAGCTTGCGGCATTGTTGAGCGGGCCGTGAAAATCTGCCGATCGCGCCGGCTGTTGCAGGTGCCTTCAGAATCTTTGTTGTACGGCGCACTGTTGATTAACCAGGATGCCAGGGCCTTGGCTGCCCGTCTGGGTATTGATGTAAAAAAGACCATCCAGGATTTGAAAAACCATTTAGAAAAAGGGAAACGGGAAAGCGCCTTCAGCCTGCTCTTTTCCCCTTCATTTGAACAGACCATCCTGGAGGCGGCGCGCCTGGCCAACCAGCGCGGCTTGGATATTATTTCAGAAAAAGAATTACTGGTTGCCCTGGCAAAGCACGACGCCTTTTTCAAAACCGTCATGATCCAGCTTGAGTTAAAGGATAAAGACGTTGAAAGCGTGGCTTTCTGGCTGGATGCCATTGAACAGGCTTTAGCCAAACGGGCCCAATTTTGGCTGAAAGAAAACTTGGCGCGGGCGGGGTCTTTGGGCAGGGACTGGGCCTCCGGTTTTACCATTACCTTGGACCGGTTTTCCATTGACTGGACTCACGCGGCCAAGCACAACGTATTCAATGAAATGGTTGGGCATGCCAATGAAGTTGGCGAAGTCCAAACCATTTTGGCAAAATCTTCCGCCAAAAACGCCCTGTTAGTGGGGGCGGAAGGGTCCGGGCGCAAAAGCATTGTCCGGGCTGTTGCCCAGGTCGCTTATTTAGGCGCCAGCTTGCCGGAAGTAAACCAAAAACGCTTTGTGGAACTTGACCTGGTTTCACTGCTGGCCAAAACGCAAGAAGCGGAAAAGGTGGAGTTGTTGCTGGACCAAATTTTTAAAGAAGTGATAACGGCCGGGAATGTGGTTTTAATCATAGATAACTTGGAAAATTTCGCGGGCGACGCCTTGGCCAAACCCGGAACCATAGATATCACCGGAATTTTAGCCAAATATTTAGCCATACCGGATTTTCAGTTTATCGGCATTACTTCATTTGAGGGTTTGCACCACAGGCTGGAAGATAACCCTTCATTTTTGGAATATTTTTCCAAAGTTGAGGTTTCAGAAGTTTCGGAAGGGGACACACTGCAAATTTTACAGAATATGGCCATTGGCATGGAAATAAAGCACCGCATTGCCATACCATTTCCTTCGGTGCGTGAAACCGTGAATTTAACCTCGCGTTACCTGCCCAGTGCGCCATTTCCCAAAAAAGCCATTGATATCTTTCAAGAGGCGCTTTCTTATGCCAAGTCCTTACAGGCAAAAACATTACTGCCCAGCCACATTGCCAAAGTCATTTCCGATAAAACCCAGATTCCGGTGGGTAAAATGGAAGGCAAAGAAAAGTCATTGTTGTTGAATTTGGACCAGTTGCTGCATCAAAAAATTGTGGGCCAGAATGAGGCGGTTTCGGAAATTTCCATTGCCATGCGGCGGGCCCGCAGCGGCATTTCCAATAAAAAGCGGCCCATGGGAACCTTCTTGTTTTTGGGCCCCACCGGTGTGGGAAAAACGGAAACCGCCAAAGCCCTGGCTGATATTTATTTTAGTGGGCAGGAAAAAATGATCCGGCTGGATATGTCTGAATTCCAATCACTTGATGACATCCCGCGCTTGCTGGGCGCTTCCGGCGCCAACGAACAGCAAGGCTTGCTGACCACGCCGGTGCGGGAAAATCCGTTTTCCTTGGTGTTGCTGGATGAAATTGAAAAAGCCCATAAAGATATTTTAAATTTATTTTTACAGGTGTTTGACGATGGCTATATTACAGATGGGCAGGGCAGGAAGGTGGTGTTTTCCAATACCATTATCATTTGTACCTCAAACGCGGGCGCGCCGGACATTTTCAAATCGGTTGAAGCCGGGGCCATGATATCAAAAGATGCTCTGCTGGCCAGCCTGTTTGACCGGGGCGTGTTCCAGCCGGAATTTATCAATCGTTTTGACGCCGCGATTATTTTCCATCCGTTGAGCCGTGAAAACTTGATGGACATTGCCCAACTCATGCTGGCCAGTTTGGCAAAAAATCTCCAAGAAAAAGAAATTGAACTGGTTATTACCGAACCACTGAAACAAAAAATCGTTGAACTTTCCTATAAACCACAGTTTGGCGCGCGCGAAATGCGCCGGGTAATGCAAGACAAGGTGGAAAACGCCATCGCCGATGCGCTCTTGCAAGACAAAATTACCAAGGGCAATAAAATTGAGATTAATCCCGAAAATTTTGGGGTGGTTGTGATCAAATAAGTTTATTTCATTGTGCGACAGAACAATTGACATTCAAAAATAAGTATGCTAATAAATATTTAGCACGAGTTGCATTACCGGTTCTTTTACAAGGAGTTTGCCATGGGTAAGTCGTTTTGGGTCGTTCTGTGCCTTTTCGCAGTGTGTCTGTTTGCCTCGGTTTTCGCTACCTTCTCCATTGAGGAGTACCGGTGGCAGCGAGTGACCACCTCCCTCAATGATCTAGTGGAATCGATGAAAACGAGAAGCGAACAGAGGGATGAATTGATAAAAAGCCTCCGACTTTTGGGGGAGGGGGTGGATGCTCGGGAGATGGAGATCACTCAAGAACAAAAGAAAAAAATGGGGAAAATTGCCTTGGATGCAATAGCGAAGATCGATGAAGGGGAGGAAGAATTCTGGGAATTTATTCCTGGTTTGCAAGCGTTTTTTAACCAGGAGAGAAAAACAAACTTCCGAAACCTTCTGTTCTCGGCTCTGACTCTTGCCTTTGCGCTTTTTGTGGTAGTCGCGGCCGTGAAAACCAAAAAGCATTTTTCAAGAGAAGCTGTAGAACTGACCAGGCAGCGCAATGAGATTGAACGCTCCAATGCTAGTTTGGCGGATCGGGAGCAAAAGCTCCGGCGAGAACAAGATCGGCTTTCGGCAGAATCAAGTGCACTGGAAAAGCTTCGAGAAACTTTTGACCAAGAGCGCAGGAAGTTTAGGCGTGAGGTGGCAATATTCCAGCATAAGCACCGGCAATCTGGAAAGGCGGATCTGCCAGCTAATCATGGCCGGGATGGTCCTGCCACTCCCCAAACACCGAAAGAGGCGGTGGAGTTGCCACCTACCGTCGGCGCGAAAGCCCAAGTAACTAGCCTGGCTCCATGGAAGTTCTGGGTGACCTTCAGTCAAAATGATGAGGGCTATCCGCTTCCCCAGGAAAAAGATCATTTCATTACGGCTTTGAAATCAGACCTCGCCAAGGCAGGACTTCGTAGCCTCAAGGCAGAGCGGATTTACAAGAGCCTGTTATTGTTGATTGAACGTTTGGAGAAGCGCCAAAGGATTTGGCAGATTGGCTATACAGATCTGCGGGGATGGAAAAAGTGGCGGATTGGAATGAAGCACCGCCTCATCTTTATTCGCGTTGGTGAACATGAGGTACGTTTTTTGCCACCGATTACTCGGGATAAAGCGTACCGTCCAAAGTAAAACCTGGCCCTTGGTATTGTTACCAAGGGCTTTTTTCATGTAAAAGCGAAGCCCCGTATTGCCCGCCTTAGGCGGACTAATACTGGGGTGGGGAATGGGGGATTTTTGAAATGTGGCCCAGCTGAGCGGGCCTACAGCGCTTAGCGCTGTGAAGTAACTGTGGATAAATAGGCTATTTTACGAACAAAATGGGTATTTTTTAAAAAGTGTTGACTGGGTGCCGTGAAATGGGATATAAATAGCATGTAGTGGATAAATGTGGATAAAAGTGGGAGAAAGCCTGTTATCTGGGGATAATAAAAATTAGGGTATAGGGTATAGCGTCTAGGGTATAGTAAAAACGCATCGTCGTTGACTAAACCCTGAACCCTAGACCCTAACCCCTCAACAAGTGCTCATCGGCCAATATCAACACACTATTGACGCGAAAAAGAGACTGGCTTTGCCGGTGAAATTCCGGGGGGAATTGGGAACCAAAATAATCGTTACCAAAGGAGTTGAAAATTGTTTGGTGGTTTATACTGAAAAAGAGTGGGAGATAACATCAAACAAGTTAAGCAATTTACCGATTTCACAGGGAGAGGCGCGGTATTCTGCCAGGCATTTTTTGGGAAGTGCCATGGAAATTAACTTAGATAAGTTGGGAAGGATTTTGGTGCCAGATTATTTAAAAGAATATGCAACTTTAAAAAAGAATGTAGTTATTTGTGGTTTGTCAAACCGATTAGAGCTTTGGGATGAACAGAAATGGCAGGCTTATACAAAAGATGCTGGAAAAGGAGTAGAAGAAATGGTTTCAAAATTAGGACCACTCGGTATTTAAAAAATGAATGAACACAAAGACCATATCCCCGTTCTGACCAAAGAAGTTTTGCAGTATCTTGACTTAAAGCCCGATGAAAATGTGATTGATGGCACGGTGGGCAATGGGGGGCACGCCAACCTGATGTTAGAGAAAACCAGCCCATTTGGAAAATTATTAGGGATTGACGCAGACCGGGACCAGATTACCAATGCCAGGCGCAACGCCCATGCCTTTAACGAAAGAATTGTATTGGTAAATGACTCGTACGCCAACATCAAGGAAATTGCCGAAAGAGTAAGATTTAAACCCATTAACGCGATTTTATTGGATTTGGGATATTCTTCCTGGCATATAGCGCAGTCCCAAAAAGGATTCTCTTTTTTGAAAAATGAACCGTTGGATATGCGTTATGGCGGCGGGGAATTGACTGCGGGAAACATTATCAATGAATACAAGGAAAAAGAATTAGAAAAAATACTGCGCGAGTATGGGGAAGAAAAATTTTCAAAACAGATTGCCATGGCTATTGTGCGACAACGGAGGGTAAAAAAAATAGAAAGTACATTTGATTTGGTAAGCGTGATAGAAGAAGTGGTTGGTGCCAGGTATCAGCGTGAAAAAATCCATTGCGCCACGCGAACGTTCCAGGCGTTGCGTATCGCGGTTAACGGGGAACTGGATAATTTACAAACCGCTTTACCTCAGGCTCTGGAAGTGCTGGCGCCGGGTGGAAGGTTAGCCGTCATTTCATTTCATTCGCTGGAAGACCGGATTGTTAAACATTTTTTCCAACAAGAAGGGCAAAAGGGGACGGTAATTATATTAACTAAAAAACCTGTTGAAGCTTCTGATAGCGAGATTTCAGAAAATCCGCGCTCACGATCAGCTAAATTACGGGCAATAATAAAAAGATGACAACCATAGCCTTGCAGCACAAACTAAGAGCCATAACCTTGCCGGCCGTTAACTGGAAAGCCGTGTATGTGCTTGGCATTCCGGCTCTGGCGATGATGTTGGTGTTTTATGCCTATTCTATCAATAAGCTGACCGGCGGTTCCTATGTGATTAAAAATTACCATAAAGAAATAAGCCAGTTGCAGACTGAAAATAATAGTTTGGAAGCCAGCGCCGCCAATTCCGGCGTTATGGGCAATGCCCAGGCTCGGGCGCATTATTTGGGCTTTGAAAAAACCACCCAAGTGAAGTATATTGAAGTAGGAGAAGGCGCTTTAGCGCAAGCCAAGTAAGCTGATGAAACAGTGGAGGACTAGTGTCATCTTAGGTGTGATTTTTATATTAGCGGCAATCATGATTGGCCGCTTGTTTTATGTCCAGGTGATTAACCGGAAATTGTATTCGGCCCAGGCCCTGGGCCAGCAGATGGGCTTTACCGAGGTGCAGGGCCAGCGTGGCCAGATTTATTTTCAAAAAAGCAAAGAAAGCCTGGGGCGCAGCGGTTCGGGCGATGTAAAAAGCCTGGCCATCAATGAAGAAGAATATATTATTGCCGCGGTGGGCAAAAAAATACCAGACAAAGAGGCTTTCGCGGTGGCGGTAAGCAACGGGCTGGGGCTGGCCAAAGAATGGGTTCTGCAAAAAATAACCGAATCGGGTTCATACGCCATTTTGAAAAAAAATGCCACGCCGGGTCAGGCCCAAGCCTTGTCAGCCCTGAAGCTGGAAGGTCTTTCGCTGGAAAAAATTTCAGCAAGGCAGTACCCTCAAGAGCAATTGGCTTCGCAGGTGGTGGGATTTGTAGGGGGAGAAGGGCAGGGGCAATATGGTTTGGAAGGCTATTATGAAGATATATTAGAAGGTAAAAATGGCATTAAAGAAGAAAAACGCGGGCTGGACTTGATTGACGCCGAGGCCAATCAGGAATATTTAAACGGCTCAGATTTATACTTGACCATAGATTACAATATCCAGTTTGAAGCTGAAGCCTTGCTTGCAAAGGCCCATAAAGACCTTGATATTTCTTCTGGGCAGATTATTGTACTTAAACCGGATTCGGGGCGTGTTTTGGCGCTGGCCAATTATCCTTCGTTTAACCCTAACGCGTATTACCAGCAACAGGATTTGGGCATTTTCCAAAATTCCGCGGTGCAGAAAATTTTTGAACCGGGGTCGGTTTTTAAACCTTTTACCATGGCCATTGCTTTAAACGAGGGGAAGGCAAGTCCTGAAACCACCTTTATTGACACGGGATCCGTGAAAGTGGGCCCGGATACGGTGTACAATTTTGACCGCAAGCAATATGGCAAGCAAACGCTTTCCGGGATTTTGGAAAAATCCATTAATACCGGGGCGGTGTTTTTGTCACAGATGGTTTCGCACCAGACCTTTATGGATTATTTGGAGCGCTTCGGTTTTGATGAAAAAACCGGTGTGGATGTGCAAGGCGAAGTGGTTTCCAGAAACGACCTGCTTAAAAAGGGTTTTGGTTCCGGCTTTGCCACCGCTTCCTTTGGCCAGGGCATTGAAATGACGCCCATCCAGCTGGCCAGTGCCTTCACGGTTTTTGCCAACGGCGGGCGGGTGGTAAAGCCGTATCTGGTTGAAAAAATCATCCATGGGCAGGAGGAATTGGCCACTAAACCCCAGCTTTCAGAACAAGTTATTTCCTCAAAAACCGCTTCGGAAGTGACCACTATGCTGATTAACGTGGTGGAAAGAGGGTTTGGTGATATTGCCCGCATTCCCGGATATTATTTGGCCGGCAAAACCGGCACGGCCGAAGTTCCCTTTGAGGGTAAGAAGGGGTATTACGCCGACCGGACCATTCAAAGTTTCATTGGTTTTGGACCGGCCCTAAAACCGGAATTTTTAATTTTGGTAAAGTTGGATAACCCCAAGGTGCCCAAATCTTCGCTTTCAGCCGCACCCATTTTCCGAAAACTGGCACAGTATATCATTAATTATTGGCAGCTGCCACCGGACTACTAGTGCGGTCCCACGGAGAATTGAACTCCGCTTTCTTGGATGAGAACCAAGTGTCCTGGCCGATAGACGATGGGACCAATTTTTTAAAATATACCATAAAAATGTTGGTTTCGCCACTCTGCGATGGCATAAGTGTGCCCTTGCGCCGCTGATGCGGCATAAGTGTTCCCTTGCGCCGCTGATGCGGCATAAGTGTACGTTGTGGCAAGTGCCACAACTCCCTTATCCACAGGCTTGACATATTTATTTGGCGCTAAAAAGGGTAACATGAATAAATGTTAAAAGGTTTATTCAAGTATTATATTTATCCGGTCGCGGTCATGTCGGGCAGTATTATCGGTGTGGGATTTTTGTCGTTACCCTACATTACCATGAAGGCGGGCATTTGGGTGATGCTTTTTTATTTTGTGGTACTGACGACTCTGGTGGTGTACCTGCATGTAATCTTCGCCGGTATCAGTTTGCGTACGCCGGATTTTAAACGCTTCCCGGGGTTTGTGGGGTTTTATCTGGGGTCGCGGGCAAAAGCGGCGGCGTTGCTGTTGATGAATGTCGGGTCATTCGGCATTTTACTGGTGTATTTGATTGTAGCCGGCCAGTTTTTAGCAACCATATTTTATCCGGTTTTAGGTGGGAACCTTACCGCATACGTGTTGGTGTTTTTCGCCGCGACAGGCGCAGTTTTGTATTTTGACATCAAGGTTATTGCAAAAATTGAGTTTTGGGCTCTTTCCATTTTGGCGGTATTGTTCGCCATTATTTTTATCAAGAGTTTTCCGTACATCAAACTAGAAAACATCTTTACTTCAAATTTCCTGCCTACCGGTCAGGCAGGCAAATTTCAAATTTCAAATTTATTTTTACCCTATGGGGCAATACTGTTTTCCCTGTGGGGAACGGGGCTTATTCCCGAAATTGAAGAAATGGTGCGGGGGCATAAAAAACTGTTGAAAAAAATTATTATTATCGCCACCCTTATTCCTGCGGCTTTATACGCGTTGTTTGTCTTTTTGGTGCTTGGGGTAAGCGGCAATCAAACTACCGAATTCGCCCTGACCGGCCTGGGCGCGTTTATCAACCATGGCACTATTACCGTGGCGCTGTGCATGGGGGTGGCCGCCATTTTTATGGCTTTTGTCAGCCAGGGCCTGATTTTAAAAAAGAGCTTCATGTACGACATGGGTATCAAGGAGTTTCCCGCCTGGACACTGACCTGTTTCATCCCGCTGGCACTCTTTTTGCTGGGGTTTAATTCGTTTATCCCATTAATTTCGTTTGTGGGGGGAGTATTCTTGGGCATCAATGGAATTTTTATTTTGTTAATGTATAAAAAAATCGGCGGAAAAGTGACAATTATTTATCCGCTGATGGGAATATTTTTATTAGGAATCGCCTATGAGCTGTTTTATTTCAAATTGTAAATTTCAAATTTCAAATTCATAGCTATGGCTTGGTATTTTGTCGTTATTATATTTATCGCTTCCTGTTTTGTCCTCAGCTGGCTTTCCAGCCGGGTGGTCAAAGATTTGGTGCTTGTTGCCAAGTACTTAAATTGGCGCGAATTTATCATCGCTTTTTTTGTCATGTCCATTGCCACCTCGCTGCCCAATTTGTTCACCGATTTTAACGCCGCCCTGCAGGGTAAACCGGAATTAGCCTTCGGGGATATCATCGGGGGGAACTTGGTTGATCTTACCTTTGTGCTGGCCATTGCCGCTTTTTTTTCCAAAAAAGGGCTTTCCGCAGAAAGCGGTATGGTGCAAAAAAGCGCCATCTTCACTACGCTGATCGCGGTATTGCCACTGCTATTGATTTTTGACGGCAATGTAAACCGGGCTGACGGGTTGATTTTAATCGGGGCCTTTGTTATTTATTCATGGTGGATTTTTTCCGAACGAGACCATTTTAAAAAACGTTATTCAAGTAAAAAAACCGCCGTGGCGGGGTTTTGGGGTTTTTTAAAAAGTTTGTTGAAAATTTTGGTCCTATTGGCGCTTTTAGTGGCGGCTTCCTTCGCGGTGGTTGGTTCAGCCCAATTTTTCGCCGATAAGTTAGGCATTTCCCTGGCCTTGGTGGGGGTGTTGATTTTAGGCCTTGGCAATTCGTTCCCGGAAACCTATTTTGCGGTGGTTTCAGCCAGAAAAAATGAAAACTGGCTGGTGTTGGGGGATATGATGGGGTCGGTGATTGTTTGCACTACGCTGGTGCTTGGGTTGATTGGTCTGATACTGCCGTTTGAAATTCACGATTTTTCCCCGTTTATCACCGCCAGGATCTTTTTAATCATTGCCGCCATTTTTTCTTTAATACTTATCCGCAGCGGCCGCCGCATCACCAAAAAAGAAGGCCTCTTTTTACTCTTTTTGTATATTTCGTTTTTGATGTTCGAAGTGTTCATAAAGTAGCTTTGCTTGTTGTGCTCGGGCAATATGCCCTCGCTTCACGCCGCCGAAAGGGGGTTTTAGCGTCCAAATTTCTATTGTGCGACATAGGCATTGACATGGTTGACTGAAAGGTATATAATTAAGGTATAGTAAGAGCACTTTTACAGCTAAATATACCAAAAAATGCAATTACAGCCATAGCTCAATACATGATATTGATTTGTGGCTGTGACTGCTATTTCGGCAAGTCACGTTTTACCGAAAGGAGCTGACTTATGAGTCGGCCAGCGCTCTGCGATTCTGTTGGACCGCTGAAAGATCTGATTGAGAAAATTAGCGGCGATGATGGCCCGGTGTGGCTGGGGGCTCTTAACAAGATGCTCCGCAAAGAAGACCCATGGCCTGATCTGCCCGCGGTGGTCAACGCGCCGCCGCCCGCTGTCAAACTGACATTCGCCCAGGCCATGGAAAAGGCCTATGACATGATTGGCGCAGGCGCCGAGTACGCTTTGTTCGTTGCTCAATTCGGCGACGCGCAAACTCCGGGCAAATGGACGCTGGCAATGATCCAGGCGCCTGACAAGCTCACCGTCAAAAACATCATCGCGGCGCTGCGGAGTGTCGGGTCCAAGGCGGATACCTGGTATAACAACCCGGACACGGCTGTTCCAGACAACGCGCGCAACTGCAACCAAGAAGGCAGCTACTTCCTGGACTTGCAGCCGAACGCAGACCCGGATCCGGAGAACGCCGGCAAGTCGCAAAACGACCTTAAAAAGTCAAAGAATGACAAGGTCAGCTACGGTCACATCACGTGGCTGGAGCGGTGGTTTCTGGAGCTGGTCCACTTCCTAATGGCCGGAGTCAACCTGGACATGAACGGAATTTGGACCATCTGCGCCGGCTCGCTGGATTCCGATGGCGATGTCCCGTGCGTCTACTTCGATCACGGTCATCGCAAGGTCTGTGGCAGCTACTGCAGCCCGCGCAGCTCCCATGCCTATATCTGCGCCCGCTCCGCAGTTCCCCGACAACCCCAGAGGGTTGGCGCGAATTCTTGAAATTCTTGAATTCGTCGTCGTCAAGCCGCTTATTGCAACACAATGTTGCAATAAGCGGTATTTTTTTGTACAATCACTATGGCTTATACAACCGGCTCTAAGGAGTATCGGTTTGCCTGAATACATTTTGGGAACTGCTTGTGTAATTATCTTGAACAATGGGCGGCCAGCCCTGGTTCAGAAAACTTCCCTTTTACAAGGGTAAACTCAGATAACATTGTAAAATGTTTTCGGTGATGGGGTGCGGGAGAGAATTAGAACTATTTTAGCGGTAGCGGATTCAGGCAAGATTCAAGGCGCGAGGAACAAATTGAATGCCGGAGGTATTGTTTGTTCCGAAGCAACGATGAAGCTTGCCTGAATCCGCCCGCCCGGAGGGAACCCAAAAAATGGCTGATTTCTGCGTTACAGCTTCGTCAGCGTAGTGCAGAGACTATGCTTCCTCGCTGTGCCTAGAAATCATCTCATTTTTTGGGTTCTAAAACTAATTCTAATTCTCTCCCGCACCCCTTGGATGTAATTACGCAATATGCGCTCGCTGGATTCCAATGGCAATGTCCCGTACGTCAACTTCAATCACGATAATCGCAAGGTCTATGGCAACAACTGCAACCCGAACAACTCCAATGCCAATATCTGCGCCCGCTCCGAAGTCCCAACAAAAAAGAGCCTTTTTATAGGCTCTGTTTTTGTGCATTTTTTATCCAGATTCCCAGTTTTATGCCAATTTCATCTATTTTTGATTGTAAAATAATATATTTGGTAAGGCTGATGATTTTCAGTTCTTTTATCAACCGGATAAACATTCGCAAGGTATTGAGTTTGGCGCTTATTTTTTCTAATATCAGCAGCTTGCGCTGGGTTTTGTCATTGATGGCCAGTAAGATGAGTTCTATAATGTCTAAGATTATATTTTCACAGCGGTTGGCGATGTTATGTTTGTCTTTCTTGGGAAAACATTTGGAATATTCATAAAATGATTTATATAATTCATGGCAACAACGCAAAATAGGCAAGTCAAAGCTGTGGGGGGGGGGTTATAAGCCATAGTATTTTTGAAGAAATTACTTCGGTTAATAATTTGTTTTTGGCGTGGGACGAGTTTAGGCGGGGCAAAAGGGCAAAGGCAGATGTCCAGCTATTTGAGTATAACCTGGAAACTGATATATTCAAGCTTAACAAAGAATTACGGGATAAAACCTATTGGCATTCTCCCTATTTTTCTTTTTATGTCAAAGACCCGAAGATACGGCATATCCACAAGGCCTGCGTCAAAGACCGGGTGTTACACCATGCCATATTCAGAGTTTTATACCCTTTATTTGATAAGTCTTTCATTTTTGACTCCTATTCATGCCGGAATGAAAAAGGAACGCATCGGGCTCTGAAGCGGTTGAATGTGTTTTTGCAAAAAGTGAGCAAGAATAACACCGAGCTGGCACATGTGTTAAAATGCGATGTCAGAAAGTTTTTTGACTCTGTTGATCAGGATATTTTGATGGGATTAGTGAAAAATAAAATACAAGACCCAGGGGTTCTATGGCTTTTGCAAACCATTGTTAGCAGTTTTGAAAAAGGGTTGCCGCTGGGAAATGTGGTTAGCCAGCTCTTTTCTAACATTTATTTAAACGAGCTGGACCAGTTTGTAAAACACGTATTGAAGGTAAAATATTATATCCGTTACTGTGACGATTTTGTGATTATTGAAAGTAGCGCTCAAAAGTTTGAAAGTTATAAATCTCAAATAGATGCTTTTTTAAAAAATAGATTAAAACTGGCGCTCCATCCCAACAAAATTATCGTAAGAAAATATTACCAGGGCATTGATTTTTTAGGCTATGTCAGTTTCCCGCATCATAAAATAGTAAGGGTAAAAACAAAAAACAGGATGATTGAAAAACTAAAGACCAAGGTTAAAGAGCTGCAAGGAAGCGCCATTTCAGAAGATTCGTTTAACAAAACATTGCAGTCTTATTTAGGGGTTTTAACCCATTGCAATTCCTATGAATTAAGGGAAGAAATATTGAAGTTAATTTGATATTATTTGAGGGGCTTTTTTATTTACTGTATTTACAGTAAAATGATTTTAATGGATACTTCAATTATATTTTACATTATAATAGTTATCGGCATTGGGGTGCTGGTTTTTTTGCAGATCAGAAAAAAGGAAGAGCTCAAGAAAGACGACAGCGCCATGCTAATGTTGCAGCAGCAAATTAACCAAATTTCCCAGGTGCTGGACACCAAGCTTTCTGAATCCAATAAAAACGCGCAGTTTCAGTTTAACCAATCCGCAAAAATTATTGGTGATGTGCGCGAAAGATTGGCAAAGCTTGATGAAACGAACCGCCAGGTGGTGGGGTTTGCCGACCAGCTGCAAAGCTTGCAAGATATTTTAAAAAACCCGAAACAGCGGGGAATTTTGGGAGAATATTATTTGGAAACAGTATTAAAGAATGTGTTGCCTCCAGGAAGCTACCAAATGCAGTATGGCTTTAAAGACGGCGTAATTGTAGATGCAGTAGTTTTTGTAGATAAACTTATTATTCCCATTGATTCAAAATTTTCTTTGGAAAATTATAATAGAATGGTGGAGGCTCGCGAACCAAATGAAAAAAAGCGCTTGGAAATGGCCTTTGTGGCAGATTTAAAATTGAGAATTGATGAAACTTCAAAATACGTAAAACCGGAAGAAAAAACTACGGACTTTGCCTTTATGTTTATCCCTAGCGAAGCGGTGTATTACGATTTACTTATCAATAAGATTGGGGTTATCTCTGAAGATACTAATAATTTAGTGTATTACGCGGGAAAGAAAAAGGTGATTGTAGTTTCGCCAACGTCGTTTCTGGCTTATCTGCAGACAGTATTGCAGGGCATGAAAAACCAGAAAATTTCAGAACAGGCGCAAAATATTATTAAAGAGGTGGAGCGTTTGGGTAAACATATGTACACCTATTCAGAGTATGTAAACAGGATGGGGGATAACTTGGATAAAACGGTCAGTTCTTACAACAAAGCCAGGGGGGAATTTTTGAAAATTGACAAAGATGTGGTGAAAATTACGGATGGTACACCCAAAGTGAAAATTGATGAAATAGAGGGGCCAAAACTTGACCAATAGGGCCATTTTTGTTAGTATCAGTTGAAAGGTGGTAAGGTAGCTCAGAAATTCAGGCCTCAAGGTTTCGGTATATTTAGCCTAAATTTCTGCGTGATTTACTCGCTTCGCTCGCAAATCACATGATTGCAGTAATTAAGACCGGTGGTAAACAATACGTTGTCCAGCCGGGAGATAAAATAACCATAGAAAAATTGGAATTTGCCGCCCCTAAAGGGGGCGAGCCTCGCCCTGATGGGCGGGAAGACTTAGGTGAAGTGATTTTCACCGAGGTTTTGATGTGGGAAAAAGACGGCAAAATTGAAATTGGAACCCCGTTTATCAAGGGGGCAGAAGTGAAGGGAAAAGTATTGGCCCAAACCAAAGGAAAAAAACTGATTATTTTTAAATACAAACCGAAGAAACGATACAAACGGAAAATCGGCCATCGCCAAAAGCACACCCAGGTTGAAATTACGAGCATTTCATAAAAATCCGCGCGTTGCGGATTTTTTTTGTAAAAAAAAGCGGCCTTGCGGTCGCTCGGGTTAATGGGTGGACCGATTCATGCCGCCTCGGTTTCTCCCAGCTCTTCCAGGAATTTCCTGAACGCCTCTTTAGTTAACAGAAGCCATTCTTCCTGGTGGCATATTTCGCATTTAAGAAGTACTTGGCGGCGTTGGCGGTCAAATTGCGGCGGCTGGCTGGTGATAAAACGACACCCATGGCGCACGCAATACAGCATGCCTGTGTGCATTAGTATGTGGTGAAATAGCATTGCATACTCCTTGGAGATAGTATGGCCCCCCCGATGTACTATTTCAATGTTATAGCATTTTAGCTAAAATACAAGCATGGAAAAAGAAATTGCGTTTTTGTTGCAGGATAAGTATGGCGGTATTGAAACGCCGGCTTTTAAAAAAGATATTAAACGGCTGAAAGCAGGGGAACCGCTGGACCATGTTATCGGGTTTGTGGAGTTTTTGGGATGCAAGATTTTGGTGGATAAAAACGTGTTGATTCCGCGGCCGGAAACGGAATTTTGGGTGGAATCGGTCATTAATGACAAACCAACAAACTTGAGTTTGTCAGTTTGTGATATGTTTGCGGGGTCAGGGGCGATTGGGATTGCAGTTTTAAGCCATGTTAAAAATTCCCAAGTGACGTTTGTTGATTCAGAAAATGCCGCATGCGCTCAAATTAAAAAAAACTGCACGCTTAATAAAATACAAAAAAATAAATACGAAATAATCCAATCAGATGTGTTTGAAAATATTACCGGCCAATTTGATTACATTTTTGCCAATCCACCGTACATACCAAATAACCAAGAAACAAGAAACAAGATTCAAAAATCGGTTATAGATTATGAACCACACGTGGCGCTGTTTGGTGGGAAAGATGGTTTGCGGTATATCCGGAAATTTTTGGCTTTGGCCAAAAATTTCCTCACGCCTGGCGGCCGTATTTGTATGGAATTTGACACGCCCCAAAAAAACGCCATACAGCAGCTGTTAAAAAAATACCAATACGCAAGGTGGGAATTCCACAAGGATCAATATGGCAAGTATCGATGGGTCGTGATACAATAAACTAATTAATCATAACATCTATGAAGGGATTCAATAAGCAATCGGGGGAAGTATCAAAAACACTGATTATTTTAGCGGTGGTGGTGCTGTTGGCAGTGGTGCTGGTGTATATCTTGCTGAAATATTCTGCGGCAAAAAATGCTCCGGTAGTCAAAACCCAAGAAGAGCTGGCGGCTGAAAATGAGCCACCAAAACCGGTCTATGAAACCACCATTGGCGACATCCGGTTTTTATTTGATTCGGCCATTGACCTGGGTCCGGTGGTTAAAGCCCCTAATAGTTACCAGCAAGACTTAGTTACTACGGAAAAATTCGTCTATGTGACCATTCGGGCGCAAAATAAAGGCAAGTCAGATACCGCCCGCATGGCCTGGGATATTGGCAGTATTGTTGACGCCGACGGCCGGAATTTTATTGAAGACCCCAATGCCTACTATTTTTTGCCCAGGCCCAATTTGTGCGGAGAAGTGTTAAAACCTGAATTTGAACCGACCCCCTGCGTTAAAATGTACCAGGTTTCAAAAGTATCGGATCACTTGAAAATTGAAGTTAAAGCCACCAACCCCAAAACTTCAAAAATAGAATCAGCCTTTTTAGATTTGGATTTAAGATAAGAAAATATATGGCCGATACCAATAACATTAATGCCAAAGAATCCCAAGAAAATAAACCCGTCCCAAAACCGGGGGAAATTTTAAGCGTCCCGGAACCGCGCCCTGAACAGCAAGATGCGCCGGAGCCTCAGGAAGCGAGCGACCAAAAAGAATTGCGCCAAAAAATTGAAGCCATGGATGTGGATGATAGCGTCAAGCCCCAAGTAAGCCAGACGGCGCAAGACATTAAAACTGCGGGGCAGGACGAAAAAATCAAAAAACTCTTGCTGGTGGCCGAACAAAAAGGCGTGGTGTACGCGGTTAACGTGGCCAAAAAAATGGACGACCCGCATGTGCTGGATGTATTTCACGACGCCCTGGCCGCGCAAGGATTTTACAAGAAATTTAAAGAATAATTTTTGCCGATGCTTCTCATTATTTACGTTCTTATCGCGGTATGTATCCTGATTATCATCGCCCTTATCGTAGTTTTGTTTTCTGAGCAGGCTCAAAAAAATGCGGTGACGGGCGGCTTAGAAGCAGCCCTTTTTTTGGTGATGATGCCGAAAAACGAATCCAAGCAGGAAGGTGAAGCCCAAAAAGAAGAAAAGCTGATTATTTCCCAGATGGAACAGGTGCTGGCTAATTTTTTGTACCTGAAAAAGCCTGCCTGGTTTGGCTCACCGCCGTCCATTGCCCTGGAAATCGCTTCACAGATTGGTAGCTCTGACATTTCATTTTATGTGTGCGTGCCCAAATACCTGGAATCGGTGTTTGAAAAGTACGTGCAGGGAGTGTATCCGCGGGCCATTGTTGACAAGGTTCCCCAAGACTATACTATTTTTGAACCGGGCGGCAAAACCGCGGGGGCCTATTTAAAACTGCGGGAAAACGCGTTGCTGGGTATTAGTACCTACCAAAAACTGGAAAAAGATCCCATTGCCACCATTACCAATAATTTAAGTAAAATTTCCCAAAACGAAGGTGCGGCGGTACAGCTTATTATCCGGCCCATGGCCACCAAGGATTTCCGCAAAAACGGTGAAAAGGCCCTGGCCAAGATACGCGAAGGTATTCACGTGCGTAAGGCTATTGCCCAGGCTGGCAAGGGGGAGTTTTCCAAAATTATTTCGGAAACGCTGGCTGGCGCCAAGCCCGCGCCCAAAGACATAAAAGATGTCCAAAAAAAGGAACAGGGTTTTGACCAGGTTGGCTATGATGCCATTCAAAATAAAATCCAAAAGCAGGTGTTTGAAACCAACATCCGGCTGGTGGCTTCGGCTAACACCCGCGAACGCGCCGAAGATATTTTAAGCCATTTAGTAGGTTCCTTTAACCAATTTTCACTTTTCGCGGCCAATAGTTTGGAGCCGGTTGAAGTGAAAGGGGGCGGGTTGAAAAAATTAGTCTATGATTTTTCATTCCGGGTTTTTAATGCTTCCCAAAAAAATATTTTAAACACCGAAGAGCTGGCCAGTTTGTATCATTTTCCCACCCATTATATAGAAACCCCGTACATTAAAGCGGCCGCGTCGGTTCAAGCCGCTCCTCCGGCAGATTTGCCCCAAATCGGCCCCAATTTATTGGGCAAAGTTAACTTTCGCGGCGAAGAAAAAAAAGTCTATTTTGCTTCGCGCCAGGACCGCCGCCGGCATTTATATGTGGTGGGGCAAACCGGTACGGGAAAATCAACATTCATGGAAGAAATGGCCATTCAGGATATCCAAAACGGCGAGGGGGTAGCCATTGTTGACCCGCATGGGGAATTTGTGGAACACGTGCTGGCTAATATTCCCAAAAACCGGGTTGATGACGTGGTGGTGTTTGAGCCGTTTGACATGGAACGGCCCATGGGTTTGAACATGCTGGAATACGACACCCCTGAACAAAAAGATTTTGCCGTGCAAGAAATGATTTCCATTTTTTATAAACTGTTCCCGCCGGAAATCATCGGCCCCATGTTCGAGCATTACATGCGTAACGCCATGCTGGCCTTAATGGCCGACCCGCAAAATCCCGGCACGCTGGTGGAGATTCCTAAAATGTTTACCGACCCGGCTTTTTTGCAGGAAAAATTGGCCAAAGTTACCGATCCGGTGGTGCGCCAGTTTTGGGTGAAAGAATGGGCGGCTACTACGGGCAATACCCGTTCTGATATGTTGGGCTATGTGGTCAGCAAAGTGGGCCGGTTCATTGAAAATGAAATGATGCGCAACATCATTGGCCAGTCCCGCAGCGGTTTTGATTTGACCCGCATCATGAATGAAAAGAAGATTTTTCTGGCCAACCTGTCAAAGGGCCAGACCGGGGAGGTGAACAGTTCGCTACTTGGGCTTATTTTGGTTTCAAAAATTCAGATGGCCGCCATGCGCCGCGCCAGTATGAAAGAAGAAGACCGAACCGATTTTTACCTATACATTGACGAATTCCAAAATTTCACCACAGATAGCATTTCTACCATTTTATCCGAAGCCCGCAAGTACAAATTAAACTTGATCATGGCTCACCAGTTCATGCCGCAGTTAACCGAAGAAATCCGCGACGCGGTGCTGGGAAACGTGGGAAGTATTGGGGCGTTTCGCATTGGCGCCGAAGACGCCGAATTTTTAGAAAAGCAGTTTGAGCCTGGATTTTCCAGGTTTGATTTGGTCAATTTGGATAATTTCCGGATTATCATGAAAATGATGTTAAACAACAAAATTTCAACCCCCTTTAAAATGGAAATCTATCCGCCAAGCCCGGGCAAGCCCCAAATTGTGGACATCATCAAAAAAATCGCCAAATTAAAGTATGGCAAGCCCAAGGCTTTGGTTGAGGCCGATATTATCAAGCGTTCGTTTGTTTTAGCGGCGCCCGCGGCGCCGCAGGACCCCGGCCCGTTGCCGAAACGGTAAGGGAGCCGCAGCGAACACTTATACCCGACCTATCATGCCGAAGGCAATAAATAGAAGGGTATAGAGGGCTCTGCTCGGGTATTCCGCCAAAAGTGACGCGGTTAATTTTTCCAGCGAAAAATTCCCGCTCAACTCTCGGCAGAAAATTTTGCCTGCTGGCAAAAACCATGCTTTTCTGCCTGCGAGGTGCACTTTTGGCAGAATACCCTCGCTTCACCGCCGAAAGGCGTGACAATAGTCACGTGGCAATAGTTAGTTGTAATAATTCATTGAATCCTGCATAATTAGCAAATAGTAACTAAATAAAAAATATGAATCCAGAAGAATTGAATAAAAGAGAACAAGAAAAAATAAAAAATGTAGAAGACGTAGAGGTGGCAGAACCAGTAGAAGATACAGCAGAATTGCTCAAAGAAGTAGAATCTAATGTAAGAGACATAAAAGAAGAAGAGTTAAAAAATCCCGAAAAAATTGCAAGCTTAAAAGAGAAAATAGAGGAAGAAATTCCTATGGCAGAAGCTGTGGAAGACGGGGAAGGCTATTCGCAGGATATTAAAGAACTTGGTGATATATTAATGAGGGAACAAGATGAGCGCAATTCTCATAATTTCATCAAACAAGCGTGGGATAATTTTTCCGTTAAAGGAAGTACCTCTCAAGAGAAAGATGATAATAGGATACGTGAAAGGGTGGGATCAGAAAAGTATGAAGCTGTTAAGAAATACATCCATGAAACCAGAATAGCTCAAGATAAAGCAGAAAATCCGGAACAGTGGGATGAAAATGGAAATTTTGTTCCAAAAAAAGTTTCACTTCGGGGAATGATAAAAAAAACTTTTGGCGGACAGTAATTCGCACCATTGGTATGAAATATGAATATGGGCCTGCGCCTTTTGAAAATTCCTATGGGGAAACAGGGGGTATGGCTGAAGAGCAATATCTGGGGAAAGTACGGGGGCCGGAAGGGTCGGTTATTGATGAATTTGAAAAAGGCAAATCGTACCGTCAATTGAATAAACAAGAAATGGCGCGGGCTATAGAAAAGGTAAAAGAATTCCAGCCTTATCGCAATTCCCAAGATTCCGAAAGCGGTGTTGCCGACCCAAGCGAGCCTTCTTTAGAATTCGCAAACCAGTTACATTATACTATTTGTAAAAAGCTGGGGTTGGAACACTTTAGCCAGCTTGAATTTTATACGGCAGTCGGGTCAAGGCTAGACAGCAATGGCATTGATGGATTTTTTGAACTATATCTTGCCAGCGGAGGAAGATTACGGGTGACGTTTGACGGCACTCATAATCAAGAAAAGCTCAATGAAGGCTGGAAAATGGTTAATGCCGATTGTGTATTTACATGGCCGCCGCTTTCGCGTAAAGAAAATGAGGCATCGTGGGGTAGTAGTATTGACGCTATTGCCGATATGCTTATAGAAGAATTTAAAAGTAAGGCAAAAGATACTAATGCAGACATTTTTTCATTAGACGAATACGGGGTTATTGAATCCAAGCGCCTGGCGCAAGAATCCATCCATTTGCCAGACAAGAAAAGGCGCGCGGTGGCGCACCTTCGTCTTCGCCCGAAAAAATAGTCCTTAAGACCGCCTACTCAGGCGGTTTTATATTGTGCGGCAAAGGTAATTGACAGTAATATCTTAGTCAGTTAAACTAACATTGGTGGCAAGGTAAGGGGTGGTGCGTTGCCTTGCGGGTGTTCTGCAAGGTGCAGGCCGCATCATTCCGATTACGGTGTTGGTGGTCAGGCGGAGATTTGGTGTTGAGCCTCTTTGATTCTGGCCTGAAAAGTTTAGAGCTCATGTCTTGCCTGCATTTACGGGCAGGAGTAGGGCTGCTAGATACGACACCGTAATTTTTCTAATTTACTAAAGCCACTTTCAAAAGACTGTGGCTTTTTTTATGCAAAAAATCCGCCAGAATGAACCGTACCCCGTTTAGTGGACACGAGCAAAAAAACCGCTTTTTAGTGAATAGTGGCTAACAAAAGATGATTCCGGTAATCCACCGGGGTCATCTTTTTTAGTTCCCACTGCTGTCGCTTTGTATTGTAGTACTCAATATATTCTTTTACCATAGCCAGTAGTTCCTCAAACGTTTTGCAGGTTTTGTAATCAACATCATCCTTAAAGTGTCCAAAGAAACTTTCCATGGGACTGTTGTCAATGCAGTTTCCTTTACGCGACATGGATTGGATCATATCGAGATTTTTGAGACTTAAAATGTACTCGGGATTAGTGTAGTGAAAACCCTGGTCGGAATGGATCAGGACATTTTTTAATGAAGGAATATTCTCATTGTCTTTCATGCTTTTTACCGTATCAACAATTAAATCCATCGTAATGTGCATATTCAAACTCCAAGCTACAACTTCACCACTGGCAATATCTTTGACGACGGAAAAATATGCCACGCGGTTGTTGAAAAATACATACGTGATGTCGGTGCAAAATACCTTAAAGGGAATTAGTTGCGTAAATTGTCGTTGCAATATATTCGGGAACGTCCGGTGCTCCTGAGTTTTTTTCATCATAGCCCTGTAGGGATTCTTTTGGCGTATCTTGGTGACAAGCCCGTACTTGTTTTTAATCCGTTTGATCTTTTTGTGGTTCATCGTGATGTTTTTAATGGTTTTTAGGTTCATTTGTACCTGTCGCCAGCCCCACTTGCCTTTGCCTTGGTCAAAGATTTCTTTGACGAGCAGGTAGTCATCGTGGTCTTTTTGCGGCTCTGCTTTGTGCTTGAGCCACCGATAATATCCGCTCGTGGAAACTCCGGCGAATCGGCAGGTGGCTTTCACTTCCTGGTTTGCCTGATGGATAATGGCGAATTTCTGTGGCGGCCGCAGGATTAACCCTTTCGCTTGGCCCGGAGTCGTGCTAAAAAAGCGTTCTCGGCTTTCAGGTAAGCCACCTTCATTTCAAGCTCTTTGATCTTTTCTGAATCAGTAAGGTTCTTGAAACTTCGCTTGCCATTGGTTCCACCTTTTGTGATGCCCCGTTGTTCTTTTGAAAAACCATCAACTCCTTTTGTTTTCCATATTTCTATCCAGTCATACAGGCAGTCTTTGGGAACTTTTCTGCCAATGATATCCAGGTTAAAGCCCGCTTGCTTAAATATCTGTATGGCAGACAACCCCTCATCTTGATATTGCCGTATTACAAGTAGCTTGAAGTCCTTGTGATAGGTAATTGATTTTTCAGAACACTTTACCACGTGAGGATTCTTTAACAATTCATCGATTTGATCAGGCGTGAATATTCTTTTGCTCATATATTTTGTAGCGTCTGCCAAAAACGCCGGTTACTGGTATTATGCCCTAGAAAGCAAAAAGTGGACACGAAAGTGTCCACTTTTTGGGGCCCAGTTCAGAAGGCGGATTTTTGGTTCATAAATCTTAAATCATAAATCCTAAATCTATTCACTCGCTCGCTTTACATACTCTCCCAATTCCGTGTTGATTTCAATCATGTCGCCCTCTTCAATGAAGAGGGGAACTTGGATGGCCGCGCCACTTTCCAAAATGGCTTCTTTGGTGCCGCCTTGGGCACGGTCGCCCTTAATGCCGGGCGGAGATTCTTTCACTTTTAAAGTTACTTTAATGGGGCTTTTTACGTTAATGATTTTTTCGTTGAAAATAATGCCCTCAACCAGTGAATTGGGTTTGAAAAATTTGGCTTGTGCGCCCAACATGCTTTCATCAAATGAAAACCGGACGGCAGGATTATTTTCTTCACAGAAAAAATACTGACCCTTAGTGGAATATAAAAACTTGATATTTTTTTTAACCAGTTCGGCTTCATCAAACATGTCCCCCTGCTGGAAGTTTTTTTCCTGCACGGAACCGTTTATCAAATTTTTGATTTTGGTTTGCACCACCGGTCGGCGCTGAGCCATTTTAACCAAAAGCGCGTCAACCACTTCCCATGGCTGGTTTTCGTAAATAAACTGGGTGCCCTTTTTTAAGTCAGTATGGGTAAGCATATGTGTGTGAATTTTTAATTTCCAATTTCCAATTTTTAAATAATGCGTGAATGTTTAAAAATTTAAGAATTAAGAAATTATTTTAAAATTAAAAATTTAAAATTACAAAATTAGTCAATCGTTTTCCACTCAATGTCTTTCTCCTTGCCAGCAAATAATAACCATTCGCCCTGTTTAGAAATCACGTACCATTTACGTTTCAATTCAGAGTAAACCATCGGGTCGCCTTGGTAAAACGGTTTTAAAACCTTTTCTTTGGGTTTTAAGGTGTCCAATTCCAACCACTTTTTAAACACGGTTTCAATGGTGTAATCCAGTTTGCGGCTTTGGGCCCAGCCTGCCACTTTATCAATGGCTTTCTTTGCCGCATCCACTGAACCTGCTAATTCTATGAGCTGTTTTGCCGGTTTGGTAAAACGCGAATAGATTATCTTTCTTTTTTTAGCATTTTGTTTCAATTCTTGCAAGCCCAAACCCTTTGACTGGAAAAAATGGGTGACAATCTGGCGGATAGCGGTTTCTTCCTGTAATTTACTGAAAGCCTTGATCTTTTTCTTGTTAAGAAACTCTTCGATTTTTTCCATGGAAGAAGCTCCGATACCTTTTATTTTCGGAATTTCGCCTTTTTTGAGTGGGGAGGGAAGCGAACGCAAAATGCGCGCCACTTTTTTGTTGGCATTGATGCGAAAGGTCGAATCTCCCTTAATTTCCTGTAATCGGGCCATTTCATCAAAAATATGCGCAATTTCCTCATTCATGGCTTTAATATTAGCACTTTTTTTGATAATATACTTTAATGAACAAGCGCCACAGGGTTTTTATCGCCATTAATTTACCGGGTGATGTTAAGAAATATCTGGCGAGTTTTGAACAGAAATTTTCCGGACTTCCCGCCAAATGGACGCCACAAGAGAATTTGCATGTTACCTTAGTATTTTTGGGCGATTTGACTAATGAGGAATTAGGCGAAGTTTGTGTTATTGCCAAAGAAGTAGCGGCTGGACATGCTGGTTTTGAAATGAATTTTAGTAATGTTGGTTATGGGCCCGCTGAGCGGGCCTTAACCCCGCTTAGCGGGGTGGGCCGTTCAATTGTACCACGATTTATCTGGGCCACGGGAGAAAAAAATAAAGAGTTGTCAGTTTTAAAAAATAACCTGCAAGAAGCCTTTTTGGAAAAAATTAATTTCAAGCCGGAATTTAAAACGTTTAGCCCCCATGTTACATTGGCTCGCATCAGTACTTTCTTGTGGCGGCAGATTGAACCAGAAGAGCGACCCGAAGTGGGAGAGGATATTAATTTGAATTTTTTGGTTGAGTCAATTGAGGTGATGGAGAGTGAGGGCGGCAAAAATGGCCCACAATACACGATTATTGAGTCATGCAATTTAAATTTATGAAAATACATTTTATTGGCATTGGGGGGATCGGCGTTTCGGCGTTGGCCCAGTATTATTTACAAAAGGGTCATGACATTTCAGGCTCCGATTTGGCGGCTTCAGAAATCACCAATTTTCTTGCCAGCAAGGGTGTGAAAATTATGATTGGCAATATGGCAGAAAATATCCAGCCCGATTTTGATTTGGTTATCCATAGTCCGGCGGTAAAAACGGAAAACCCAGAATTACTACAAGCTACCCGCTACAAACTACAAACTAAAAGCTACCCGCAAGCGCTAGGGGAATTAACCAGGCAATATAAAACCATCGCCATTTCCGGTAGCCATGGAAAAAGCACCACCACCGCCATGATAGCATTGATTTTAATAAAAGCCGGCATTGACCCGACGGTGATTGTTGGCACGAAACTGAAAGAATTCGGCAATACGAATTTTAGAATCGGAAAGAGTAACTACCTTGTCATTGAGGCCTGCGAATACGATGGCTCGTTTTTGGAATACTCGCCGCAGATTGCGGTCATTACCAATGTTGATAAAGAGCATTTGGATTATTTTAAAACCTTTGCCAATGTTAAAAAAGCTTTCAAGGATTTTGCAAAAAAAGTACCAGCCGATGGTTTTTTAATAACCGAAAAGAATTTACCGGTAAAAGCCTCGCCCGTAGGCGTAGCCTTCGGGCTACGGCCGAGGGACGCGAAAAAACTAAAACTGCAAGTTCCGGGGAAACATAACATTTATAACGCGCTGGCGGCTCTGGCAGTGGCCAGAATTTTGGGGGTGAAAGATGAAGTTTCTTTTAAGGCACTCGCTGAATTTAACGGTACCTGGCGCCGATTCGAAACCAAAGAAGTAAAAATTAAAAATTTAAAATTAAAAATTGTCAGTGACTACGGTCATCACCCAACCGAAGTGATGGCAACATTGAAGGCGGCGCGGGAAAAGTTTGGCAAGGCTAAGATTTGGTGTATTTTCCAGCCGCATCAAAAACAAAGAACGTATTATTTGTTTAAAGATTTTGTAAAACTGTTTCGTACCATAAAAATAGACCAGATTATCATAACTGATATTTATGATGTTGCTGGCCGGGAAGAAAAGAATATTAATGAAAAAGTTGACTCCCCATTGTTAGTTAAGAAAATTGGGCGCAAGCATGTGCAATATATGCCACTGGAAGCTGCCGAAAAATTTGTGAAAGAAAATATCAAAAGCAGGGAAGTGCTCATCATTATGGGAGCGGGGGATATTTACAAGCTGTTTGATAAATTCTAAGGAAGCGAAGCGAACACTTATACCCGACCTTAATTTTTAAAAATAAAAGGGTATAAAAAAAGCAAGACATGGGTGCGTCTTGCTCTTGCGATGTTCGGCCCTACTTATTGTTTTTTGCACCACTCACTGTTCTGTAGGAGGTGCAAAGTGGAGCTTGCCTTCTCCTCCCTCTTCTCTTGTTGTTTATCACCTTTTTTTCACATCGTTTGCAAAAGGTCTTGTCCTTGGGGATGGGGGTCATACATCCACTTCCTCTGCAAACATAAATGTCGTTTTCAGAGGGGTGATCGCTCATTCTCGAAATTAGAGCCATTGCCAAGATTCCTTAAAAAGGACCATTTGCGCCTTCCCAACAAGTCCATCTTGTTGTCAGAAAGCACTCTTGTATCTTACTATTTTTTATTCAAATGTCAATGCTTTTATATTCCCACAAAAAAAGTATAATAGTATGAACATGCCACAAATTGATCCACAAAAAACCAGCAGGCCGAGCACTCAAAAAGACTTGGGTGCTTTGGTTGAAGAGGTTTTGACCAGGGGAGTGGAAGAAGTGATTGTCAAAGACGAGCTCCGCAAAAAACTTCTTTCCGGTAAAAAGCTGAGGCTTTACCTGGGGGTTGATCCTACTGGTTTTTCTTTGCATTTGGGCCATGCGGTGGTGCTCCGTAAATTAAAAGAATTTGTGGATTTAGACCACGAAGTGATTTTGTTGATCGGAGATTTTACGGCCAAAATTGGTGATCCAACAGGAAAAGATGCCATGCGTGTTCCGTTGACCGATAAACAAATCAAGGAAAATTTTAAGGACTATAAAAAGCAAGCCTCGAAAATTTTGGATTTTTGGAAGGTGAAAATAAGATACAATTCCACTTGGCTATCAAAATTACGCTTTGAGGATATTCTAAAGTTAGCTGGTCATTTTACGGTTCAGCAAATGCTGCATCGGGATATGTTTGACAAGCGCATGAAAGAAAGCGCGCCTATTAACCAGACTGAATTTATATATCCGTTAATGCAAGGATATGACTCAGTGGTCATGGATGTAGATTTGGAAATTGGCGGCAACGACCAGATGTTTAACATGTTGGCGGGCAGAACTTTGCAGAAAGCTTATAACAACAGAGATAAATATATCATAACTACCAAACTTTTATTGGGTACCGATGGGCGGAAGATGAGTAAAACATATGATAACGCCATTTATCTAAATGACGAGCCAAATGATATGTTTGGTAAGGTTATGTCTATCAAAGATGAGTTAATTCCTGATTATTTAGAATTAGCCACGAACTTTTCCGAAGCAGAAGTTGCAGAAGTTAAAAAAATAGCCAATCCCCGCGACCAAAAAGCCAAGCTAGCTGCGGAAATTGTAAAAATGTATCATGGCGAAGCCTTAGCGCAAAAAGCGGAAGAAGAATTTAACACTATTTTTAAAAGCGGGGGATTGCCAACAGATATTCCGGTTTTTGAAACTCCACGCGTAAATTACCCGATATTAGATTTATTGTGCGACACCAAGTTAGCCGAATCAAAAAACGACGCCAAAAGAGTAATTGAAGGCAATGGCGTAACCATAAGAAACAAGGAACAAGAAACAATAATCAAAAATTGGAAGGAGGAAATAAAAGTTGAAAATGGCATGATCGTCAAATTCGGCAAGCGGAAGTTTATTAAAATTAAAATTAAATAAAAACCATGATAGATTGGTCTCAAAAGATAAGTTGGCCTAAAAATAAGTATCTCGCGTTAGGCATCGTTTTTATACTTTTGTATGTCGCTCATTATATTTCATTTACGTTTACCTATATGCACGGTCCCCGATGGTCTGATAGCACCCCTTCTTTAATCTTCATCGGTGCAGCTTATATTTTGCTCGGATTAAACATGTTGCAGGAAAACAAGCTAATAAATATTGCTTATAAGTCTGCAGTTGTTTTTGCAGTTCTATATGGTATTGTTTTTATCATACCCGGAATGGCGATGTTGGGCCTTGTTCTTTTTCCAGTCATAATAATTGCGCAATGGTTAACAATTTTGATGTTAATTATTGGCGGAGCGATAGCTTTAACCAGAAAACTATCTAGTAGTAATCAAGTTAATCAACTTTAATAATGGAATACTCCCGCAAGTCATCGTTATTATGGATTTTAGTGTATTTGACCATCGGCGTCATCGCTTGCGCCGCGTTGTATTACTTTTTTCCCTATAAAAATGTGCCAGATGACGGAAATTCCCAAATTCCAATAACCAATCCCCAAAATGAAACCGCCGATTGGAAAACGTATAGAAATGATGAATATGGGTTTGAAGTAAAATATCCAGTAATATTCAGTCGGGGAAACACCGCAAGTCGTCTTTTGGATGTTCAAAATGCGCAAGGATTAAGGATAAGATGTAGTTTTTCTATGTATACGCCAGAGGAAATGACAAGAACTTGGGACTCAGCCAAAAGTTTTATAGAAAATGAGAATAATCATGTTTTTCATAATACTCCAAACACTCATGAGGTTTGGTATAAGGCAAATAAAATTCAGGTTAATGGAATTTCTGCATATCAGGAGCAAAGCCTTTCTTGTTACATGGGTGGTTGTGGAGAATCTAATAATTTATTAGCGCCACTTGGTGGCGGATCTCTGGTATGTGGTCTTATGAAAAGTGAAGAATCAGTATCAACTGAGAGAGAAGAAGAAATAAGGAAAAATTCACTCTTTTCTGATCAAGAAAGTGCATTGGCGGGGGAAATTTTTTCCACATTTAAATTTACAAAATAATAATTGAATAACCAAGCACCACCTGCGGGATGGTACTCGGTGAAAATTTAAGAAAATTTTCATGACAAGATTTTTAATTTCAGAAGCGGCTAAGCATGTGGGTGAAAAGGTGACGGTGGCGGGGTGGGTGAATGTGCGAAGAGCGCACGGGAAAATTGTGTTTATTGATTTGCGTGACAAGTCAGGGGTTTTGCAGTGCGTGTTGGTGCCACAGAATGCGCAAGCATACGAAGCTTCACA